>Ga0131853_10022001_pt1 | contig 11550 bp, 2 predicted proteins | sample TergutLab28metaG_FD_92764 | JGI IMG/M metagenome (GOLD analysis project Ga0131853, IMG submission 92764) | Labiotermes labralis P1 segment gut microbial communities from Petit-Saut dam, French Guiana - Lab288 P1 (version 2) (version 2) | ecosystem: Host-associated > Arthropoda: Insects >...
ACATCCGAACCCATTTCCTAACCATTCCATCACTCATCGCATTGTCACCATACACTTGACAGATCTGGTGATGAATCTCACTAGGTAGCACATTCCTAGCGTTCAAAAAACGAATTACAGACCGTATTTCACAGTCGGCGGCCCCTTCAATCGTCTTAAACATGTTTAACGCACAGGACCAAACATAAACATAACACGAATTTCACGAAATGGCGTCTGTGTCTTCCCAATTGATAGAGAAAGTCACTGCACATGCGCAAAGTGACAGTCTCGAGGATGCGCGAGAGATATGCGCAGACGGTACTTACTCTCCGAATAACCCACGTAGAATTATTTTATAGAATTTTAATCACGAGGGAAGTGGTGGTATGTAACACGCGTGATATTCATAAGAAATTAATGTAGAAGTAATTTACAGAATTTTTAATATCCTTGAAACAAAATCAGAAACAGAAACAAAGCAAGAGAAAAAATTTGTCGGGAAGTACAGTGTTGAGTAAAATTTAAAATAAATAAGCACTGTGATTCTGATTGAACTGAACTGCCTCAATATGGCGACAGATTTTGGGGTGTTTATGCTAGAGATGGTGAACTGTCGGATTTTACGTGCTTAAATTGATTGAGTTACGTGTCTTTGTTATGGTTGAAGAGAATAACAATTCGCTCCCTATTAAATTTCGGACATAAATGCTGTTACATGTTTTCTTTTATTTATTCTTCCTTATATCTGCTTCACTTTGCTATTGTTTCTGAATCTGACATTCAGGTGCCCGTGCATCGTGATAAATTTTTATAATAATACCAACTAGATGCACTGATATCTCAAATTTATTTTTGGAATAAAACTCGACATGTTTCGGACAGTTCCTCTGTCCATCATCAGGAGTTTTTTACGGTACACACAGCAATGGTATATGTCATACAGGTTTGCTGTGTGTACCGTAAAAAAACTCCTGATGATGGACAGAGGAACTGTCCGAAACATGTCGAGTTTTATTCCAAAAATAAATTTGAGATATCAGGGCATCTAGTTGGTTTTAATATGAGAATAATTATCTATTGTTTCTGTTATCTTCAATTTCACTGTTTCCTTAGCTGAAGACATAAATGCCTACTGTCTTCTATCGTAAATCAGTTCTCAGTTTTGTACTCTGTACTTTTGAAATTTTACTCCCATCACGTTATTAAGTTTTAAAGGTTCCTTTTATTAGATAAGAGGGCTGAAGGAATTTGTATACATTATTTGTGTTGTGTTTATTTCCTGTGTTATTATGTGTGTTATTAAGGCTCAACACACGCATCCGTCTGCTCAACCATAACTTTTAAAAGTAATGATTGCCAGTGAATAAATTTTTTATTGCGTTCACTAACTATAAGTCTATGGCTGCTCTTTTCAATCAAAAGATGTGGAAGTTTAAATAATGTTGCCTCTACACATTACTTAGTGTAAGATAATTTAGGTCTGTTTTGTCTATCTACATATTTGGGCTGTTGTGTAGAAATTACAGTAGCGTTGATATTGGCAAGTTTTCTTTTCTGGAACATTTTTTCTCAAGTATTCATTTTGTCTTCCCTTTAAAAAAAATGCTTTCTAACTCCTGCTCCTTGGAATACTGTTACATTTAAAACGCTCCTCCAAACGTGTAAATTTTGCTTTAAACGTGTGTAAATCGCCTTCCAGCGATAGGAAAGAAACACAGGATTCGTTTAGATTCTATGGGTAGCACCACTGAATGTACAAGCCCAGAACACGTCTTTTCTGAATTTAGGATTTTTCGTACAACATAATACGCTGCACATCCATGATTATAAGCGGCAATAAGCGGTTTACGAAGCAAGAATCTTCTTGCTGGAAACATGCAAAAGTGCGGGAAATTTAGACGTTTGAGGCTTTCAGTGCGATGCTAATGAAGGCTGAAACCCTCTGGCATTTTACGCCTTTGTCGAGTGGTAAATAATTACCGTCGCTTGGTAATTATTTGCCAGCAGACACGGTAAGACTTCCCATAAGACCTGGTCCTTATATAATCGTGTTAATTGTTTAGTGCTGGATGGAGACGCCATACAATTAACCTACTTTTCAGCCCGTGTTTCAAGGCTTGGAAGGTAGGCCATTCTGAACGGTGATTTAGCGCGGAAGAAGAACACCTGGTTCCGTCTAGCTTGACCTATAGAGACGGAATATAATTGCATGTAGCATCAGTCAAGTCATGCGGTCTGCATTCGGGTTTCGAAGTAGGGACGCTACTGATATAAAGGAGAAATAAAGAAAATCAATCGTGGAATTTGATTGCTTATTATTGATCTTCGGACTTTTCACTAGATTTGTTATCCTGATAAAGGAAATATAGTTCTGTGTTATTCAGACGACATCAGTATCAAACTATATTTTTGTTATGAAGCAAGTATTTTACTAAGATGTCTTGATGAAGAGAAGAGTTTAATGTTATCCTGATCGTGGAATTATTTTACTGTGTTATTCCGATGAAACAGGTATTTACTACGTTATCGAGGTCCAGGAAGCGTTTTACTTTATTATCCTGAGGAAACAAATAGTTTAGTACGTTTTCATGATCAAGGAAGTGTTTGTATAATGATATTATTCTGAGAAAGCATGAATGTTTCTATGTTATCCTGAAGAATAAAGTATTTTACACGTACTGTCACTGTGATTAATCAGAATGAAGCTACGTAGCTGTTAGCCGAGGCCGTACGGTAGTTGCTGTACTTCAGGAACTGATACGATATTAATTAACCTGTGATATAAAGCCTGTTGATGTTACTTCCACCAAGTAACCCTAACCAGTTACATGAGATGGAACTAATAATTATTTCAGACCAGTCAGAAGAAGAGGAAAGTCGACAGTGCTGCCGTCTGCTGAACTGAAAGCTCTGCTTCTCAACAGAATACGAAATGCAGTGAGAGTCTGTATGTCACTCTTGTCGTGCCTGTAATTTGGGCCTATTTGTTACAGAGTTGGGATTTATTTTTCTTAATGCTTTAGCGGACGAAGCTTTGGAACTGCACGGGTGCTTGCAAGATATCGTATGGGTAAAAAACGTCTAAGAATATACATAGCGGCCGGTGCCAGTGGCCGCGCGGTCTGAGGCGTAGGTCTGCGGCCGCTGGCTGCTGATGTTGCGGGTTTGAATTCCGCCGGGTCATGGAAGTTTTTCTGTTGTGAGTGCTCTATGTTTTCAGGTATAAGTCTCTCCGACGAGCTGATCACTCGCCCAGAGGAGTTGTACTGACTAGGCTGCTTCGTTTTGTGTGATCTAGGAACCTCAAAGAATGAGGAGCCCATGGCTCGCGATGGGCCGCAACGCCACATGAAAAAGAAATAAGCAGCGCAAAGTAATCCCTGTACAGGTCCAGAGGGATGTAGGAGGTTAAGGCTCCCAGATTTCAAGACAGTCAATACATTAAAGTGGTAAGGTTGTCAGCCCCACGCACCGGCTGCCTTTACCACCCAGAAAATATTCCTGGCACTCATTTCTGTTAGAAACTGTGTCGGCACCATGGCCATAGTGCGGCTGGCAGAATTATGTCAATGGAAAATTCCTGTGATAACATGGGGGATCGAACCCGCAACCTTCCGGCTTGTAGCACATTGCCTTAACCAACTGCGTCATCGCGTGGCTAAGTGATTATTTTCCTTGTAAAACTTAAGACTGCGTTGATTAGAGAAATCAGCTTGATGTCACTTGCTTTATTATTTCATTATTTAATGCTGAACATGTTTCGGATGTTAATACATCCATCCTCAGGAGCTTGCGACTTATTTGATGAGTTATTTCATGGAATAACTCATCAAATAAGTCGAAAGCACCTGAGGATGGATGTATTAACATCCGAAACACGTTGAGCATTATATAATGAAATAATAAAGCAAGTGACATCAAGTTGGTCTCTCTTTATTCAACTATCAAGATGATGCACGGTCCAATAAACATAAGATTAAGACTGCGTATTGGAGGGTATTTCAAAATATTAATCTGCATACGTGAATTGTGTTGAGAGGATATAAAGCTGAATGACATCAAAAAGACACATATCTGAACATAATCCCATCTTCCATTAGGATTTCTTTCAGTTTAATCGCCCCGTCTATTCCAGTATATTTCATTCTTCATTGCTGTTCTTTCCTTCCTACGGCAACGTGGCAGATCATGTCAAGCAGCAATACATCTGTCGTGTGTGTGGTAACATATTCTAAACAAGGATCTTTCCCGTGTTGCGTCTATACATTTAATGTTACATGTACTGTAAATTCGATTTATTGGCGTCAGATGTGTTTCCAGTGAAAGCTCGAACGCTTGCATTTAATTTAAGGTAATTAGTTAAAGAATAACCTTGACATCGCCAGAGTAAATTTGACGTTCGATAATTATTTATACCGAAGAGTTTACTCTGTTACTACGTGCTTAAAATTTATTCCGATTTTTAATATGTAACTTGGAACTTGATACACTGAATGTTCCTATGTATAGGAATCTTTTAACCCCAGAGGTGACAAACGAATTGAGCTAATGAATGGTGAGAAATTTGGAGAGTTTTGTTGTCGCCCGTATCAAAGAAAACCGCTTTGTTTTAAATTTAATTGTCTCTACTACTATTCTTTCGGATTAGCTATTCTCCATAGGGTGGTTTGTTAGGGTTACGAGTTGCGTTAGTATAACTGCTTCTGGGTGATTTTCATAAGTATCTGCGCCAACACATCGATTTTTATAAGTTTTTATAAGTTTTGTTGTTGACGTTTTCAATTTGATCAGTTTACACGAGTCACATTTCACTACGTGTCCGCTTGTCTGCATCAGTGATGTATATAGGGATTTATTTCAGTTAATTACGAGACTGTGAGGGTTTTTTTTCCAATTAAAGTTGATCCATAATCACTATCACGGCTGATTTAAATTGATATTTGTTTCAGATTCGTGGTATTTTTTTTTTCCAACGAACACGGATCAAAATGTTCCTATTTCTCTTTCCCCGGTTCATCTGGGGAAAAAATTGCGTCACAAAGAGCAACATCCTGTACGTGCAGGGCCTTTAGGTACAGGGGTACTGATAAGTCTTTAGCCCGACCAGGAAGGAAACAAGCTAATATTTCAGTCAGAATGGCGTGAATTTCCTTCGGCGCCTTGCCTTGCAGGAAAAAAAAGCTTGATGACAGCTCGCGTCTCGACGTTCAAATCGCACGCGTCCCTGATATGCTTCCGAACTTGTTTCCTTCCTGGTCGGGCTAAGGACTTGTCAGCACCCCGGTACTTCAGTGACCTCATATGCTGTGCGACAGACTCGTCCATCATGGAAGGGTCTTAAACTTTTATGACGTACGAGTAAGTGTGGGTGAATTGTGCGTGAAATCAGTTTTGGACCTACGAATTTCTGTTGCTAGGCAACTGCCTGACGATGGCGCCTTGGTGCCGAAGAGTGTATCAGTTTGCATATGATATTAGGTGTGTTTTGTGTTATATTTTATTGTATTGTAATTAGTTCATTTTGTTCGCTTTTTAAAAATATGAAGTATTCTCCTACGTGTTTCCGCTATCACTAGCCAGCTTCAGGGAGATTATAAACACAAAGGGATTGTAATTTTTATGTGTGAATATGTCGCCGTCAGCTGTGCATAATAAATTACGTTGTCGAACAGTTAAAACATTATTCGATGTGTGTAGAAGCTAAAATATCTTAATTAATATTATTAACATGAGTTAACTTCTATTTACATATAATATTGAATAATGTTTTAACTATTCCATATTGTATTTATTGTACACATTTGGCGAGGTATTCTTGCAATAAAATGGGAAGCCCTTTTTGTTCAGAATCTCTCTGAAGATGCCTAATGATAGGCAAAACGTGTAGGAGGATATACTATAGAATATTAAAAATTATTTGATTCTATGATTGTTCACTTGTATGGAAGAAGATACAATTCAATATACACTAATTTTTTTGCTGTCATTATGTATGCTGTCAATATCTGGCGTAGACGTTTGTATCTAATATATCATAAACTAATTCTTTGATGTTAGGATGTTCTATTTTTCTAGGCTGAGTGCGGTGCATCGATTTTTAAAAATGAAGACCTACTTAAAACCTAATTCACGCTTGCAGTGATGGTGTTCCTATTAAAGGCTTGCAGTGAAGCGATGGACCAGTTTGCTTACCTTCAGTTTTTTTTCTATAATACCGTACTTTGTTTTGAAACGTGGAGAAAATATACAAACCCTCGTGTGACAATACAGGCTTAATGAAAATTGACGCTCGCATTGATATCGAATACATTCTGTAGATAGGTCTAAGCTGTAAACAATTCGGCCATTGAGTAATTAATTTTCGTACATGCTAAGCCGTTTCAGGAGTTCCTTATGGTGCACTGAGTTGAAATCTCTCCCAGCTGAAACGCTAACCTAAATAGCATTGCTGCTAGCTGAAATTAAACTGTAAAGTATTCACTCGCATGGCGGTCTTCTGGCTTATCTACCGTAGTGAAAATTATTAGGCGAAGGCCGGATTGGTATCAAAAGCATCTGCACCAAGAAGCAGGGTTGCTAACAACTGTATCGTTTGTGTTATGGTGTCTTCTAGCGGAAACTGTGCGCAATTATTACAAAATTAGTGCACAGGAAGTTACTGTTTTCTTCATCTTTTGTCTTTGTGGTTAGCAAGATTCGTAATTCGTACTCATCCAACAGTATCAGAATTCGGAGGAGTGTGTGGGCAAAGTAGCATGCATAGGAGAAATGAGAAATTTGTAAAACATTCTGCCATTAAAACCTTGAAAAAATAGGCCACTGTGAGAAGTATGTGTAGAAGAATAATATTCCAGTGAATTATAAATCTGTTGGGTAGGAGTGCATGGATTGCTTTAATCTGATGCAGGATAGGATTAAGTGGCTGGTGTTGTGAACATAATAATTAGTCTTCCAATTCTATAAAATAGAGCAACTATATTGCAGAGACAGGGAACTGTCAGCTTTCGTAAGAAGGCTTATGTACCATGTAGTTTATTGCACAGACTGATTATGATATTTATTTCAAACTTCGAGATTGGTATTGGAAATGAAACGAAGGCTCGGACATCCGTAGGATCATTTGGAGATGTTGATAATGACTGCGATGACGACCGAAAATCTCAACTGATTTTTGTAACATTGTATACGAAAATCAATACCCATTAATATTTTAGATTTTAAAGGCACAGTACAGTGGGTGTAATTGTCATGTCTTCCATGACCCCGGCGGGATTCAAACCCACAATTCTAGCAAGCGAGCGGCCGTAGACTCATGCCTTACCGTGCGGCTACAGGGATCGTCATTAATGTATTTATACGTATATGTGTGTTTGGGGGGGGGGGAGAAATATTTACCGAGACCAGTTATTGGTTGACCCTGAAAACTGGATTGAGAACATGCAGTGTTAACGAGAGGCTTCTAACGCAGTCTTAGAAATGTTAGCTTGATCACGTGGCTGTGAACCATGTCTTTATTATGTCTGGCACACATGCAGTTGAATGTTCATTGTATTTGATCACGTTCATACGTTTACCTAACAATACATATATTCTAATTCGTTGCGTCAACACATCACTTTAGGCGCGTTGGCAACGTTTGCGAAGAGCGAATATTAGCTTCCGCACGTCTCTCTCACCACATGGAACACGTCGGTTCCCATTGGACGGATTTTCATGAAATTTGATATTAGGGGGTTGTTCAAAAATCTGTCAAGATACTTTAAGCAGTATTAAAATCTGCCAAGAATAACCGGTCCACCTTTACATGAAGAACTATGTATATTTATAATATCTGTCTGAATTCTTCTGAGAATGAGAAATGTTTTTGACAAAATTAGTAGAGGAAATCAACACACGTGTTACCTTACATACTTTTTCTCCGAAATCGTTCCTTTGTGAGATTATTTTAAAAAAACCACACAATGCCTTGTTGCTCTTTCACTGTAAAATGGTTACGCGAACGCTCCACAATGTTACGTTATACGTGCATTGCCTGTCTTGTTATACATGCACCTACAATTTCACAGAGTTTACTTTGTTTAGATAAGTCTTGAAACCCAGCGCTTAAATTTTAGATGCGAAGTGAATAATTAAATATTCTTCCCAATTCCGGTACAGCATCCACAAGGAATTCCTGTTCAGTCCATCCTTCCGTGATACAAGAAATGCGCTATCCTACCGTTGTCCGCCGCGTGATTCTGAAAGCTAAATTGAATCGCGTCACTGAAAAGAAAGGATGTCCCCTCTCGTTCCACTTAGACGCCAATAAATTCTTCATGACTCTTCATGCCTTGGGAGAAAAGTTTGTCTCAAGTAAGCTTTCAGATCGCGGCCTAGACTGTACTTCTATGTTTGTTTGTTTGTTTGTTTGTTTTTGGCGCGACAGCCCCCAGTGGGCCAGAGCCTCCTCATTCACGTGTATAGATCACACACAACAGCGCACCACATTCGGTAGGACCCCTCTGGACGAGTGATCAGCACTCACAACAGACAAACGTCCGTGCCCCCGGTGTAATTCGAACCCACAACCCCAGCAAGCGAGCGGCCGCAGACCTACGCCTTAGACCGCGCGGCCACTGGGACCGGCGTATTTCTATGTAGCATACTTAAAACTGTTCTTTTTTCATATGCCTGCTAGGTATTTGCGGTTATTTTGGAGAGAAATGTACAAGAAGAACTTTTTTCTGAAGTGAGGCCTCTAGCGACACTAATTGTGGAACAACTACAGTTGCTCTGTGCTGTCCAAGTAGTCACTATTACTGGTGTGAAGAGGAGTAACACACAGTCGTACATATTAGCAAAGGAGAGAAAGAAAGGAGTGAAATTTTAAGAAAATAAAAAAACAAAAAAATACGTCCATTCAAGTTGTTATACACACAAAGTAATTGTTTCAGGAAGTAACGTCAGCGACGAAATATGCAAGTAGACTCTAACCTTGAATCCAATATATTTGCGAGGCGAATAACTCATTGTACTTATTGAAGAAATTAAGTAGTAATATGAGATGATTTGTTATGTCTACGAGGTAACACGAATACCTAATATTAACATGTTCATTTACTGGCATTCCATAACACAATCAGAAAAGAAACACATTTCAATATTCCTGTCGTGTGGGGTGTTATGATACCTAGTCTTGTTGAAGTGGAATTATTTTTCAGAAGAACCCATTCAGGAGATATCCTTCATTGCACTGTTACCAGACTACGTGGCATTACAACCCATTACACAGAAATCTTTATAGTCATCATCACCTTGAAAAAACATCTGTATATAATGCTACCGTGGTTTGCAATTTTCTTTTCTCTCTTTACTCTCATGACAGGCTTTATCGTATATATAATTGGCATAATACCTGCTCTAAGCTTAAGGGCACCTGTTAAAATGATATAATTCAATCATCCGATGTATCGTTCGGCAATATCCGCGTAACTTCGGACCATTTCGGTCGCGCCGGATGGAGATGTGTATGTTAGGAAAGCAGTCAAGCCTGGGTACTAGTAGTAATACGCGCACCGTTACAGGAGTGGGTTGAGTGTACAGTGCGTGGCGGAGAGTGGTGGTTTGTGATAGTTCAAGAGTTCTTAACGTTACACAATAGGTAATGTCAACTACTGAAGCTAAAAATTAGTGCGTTGTTTATTTTGTGCTACGAAGGAAGAAAATTTATCCAAGTTTAAATTAGGGACGTGTTCATATATCAGTCAGCCATGTCTTAGGCTGTCCAAAAATATAATAATATCGAATCATCAAGATTTTTTACAAAGTTATGTTTCGAAATGTGGTCTACGAGTGTCATCTTCTGTGTTGTGTAAAGAAGATAATTCCAGGCAGAAGAAACTTTTAAATTGTGTCTCATTGTGCATGCCAGTTCATTTCTAACATACACTGACTCGTCGTTTTACGAAAGACGTGCCTTAGTTCGATGTCTGCAAAGTAAAATTGTTTTAATTAAAATTAGTTATTTGTTTAAAGGCAATAATTATTCAGTACAGAAATTAAGCCTTTTAAGTGGAACGGATGAACAATAAATAACAATACAAACACAGAGACCATTTGATATTTATGTGCGATGTTACAGTCGCAGAGAGATGTTGCTGTATGAGGACATTGCGCATCGCGTTTTTTGTTTTGTAACAAGCATTCGTTACGTACGAGAATATTTTTAAAAGCGTTAAGACTAATATCCTTTAATTGAATGGGTGTAAAACGAGGAGTTGGTGTATAATCCTTCTGTAGGTCAGCATTCCGGATATTTTAAAGTGGAGAGCTAAGGTAACTACCATCTTAAGGCTTCGTTTGTTAACTCACAGACTAACAGAAAATATAATTTAAATATTCCTTTAAAATATCCTACATGGTTCAATGTTTCAAGTCGCCTTAACCATTCTGGAAGAAAACTGTTTCTTCTTATAACTCCTATAATTTAAGGGTGAACATTTTGTATTTCAGTCCATAGTACATAATAATGCGATGATAAATAAAGTAAATAAATCATCGAACACCATTTGTTTTATGCGTCTGGTAAATAAACACTTTTAAATTCAGTATTACAATTCACGTACGGAGTTGTTTGATGGTTTGTTTATTTTAATTGTGTAATTAATCACCTAATATCAAGTGTGTGCACTAAGATGATGAAAAGAAGTAATCCTTTTTCGGGGTTTTCGGAAATGACGGATTTTATGCAGATAAAGATTTCTTTTTGCAAAGGTCTGGGCTTGTAAGAGGCAGTCCACACATAATTCAACTTGGAAAAAGTGTCACTCGGATGGAATTACAGTGATTGATTTTGGTTTCTGATTGCCATTATCATCCCACTAGTTTTCCGTATGCATTTAACTACCAGCTGGGTGAAGTAAAGTAGGCCCATTATAGGTCGCAATACTGAATAGAGTTCTGTCCTCTTCACGAGACTGAATTGGGTCTATCAGTAACTGCATTATCTGATATGGCGATGCGAGAATCGACAAGAACCCAGGAATAAGAGCAGAAACTTGTATTGGATTTACTGCAGACGCGTTAGAGGAGAAAAATCCAGCGTTACATGAGGAGATACTGCCGTATTTCGGAGTAGAGTTTCTGCCTGTTTAATTATTAATACCTTGCCTCATAAAGCAAATGCACGCGCACTCCCATTTTTCTCTCTACGGTCGAACAAATAAAAATTTTAAACTAATTTTCTTTCACATGAAATATATATATATATATATATGGATCTCCGGTTGTGCTATGTATTGTTTAATTTAAAACATGATCCCCTAAAGTAAACATTTACAGAAATTCACAAGTTTATATAAAAAGTGGAAGTAATTAAGACATTCGCAAATAACGACATCTTAACATTTTATGTTTAAGAACATTCCTGCCGATTGTGACGTGATGTTGCCGTGTATCCTGAGTTCGAATTCTAGATTTATTTCAGCTGTTAATTCCTGGTACTTTGCTTGATTTATAGAGAAATTTAATAAGCTGATGCAGATACGTCAGTGTTCTGAATCTTCATATATATATATATATATATATATA
>Ga0131853_10022002_pt1 | contig 11550 bp, 10 predicted proteins | sample TergutLab28metaG_FD_92764 | JGI IMG/M metagenome (GOLD analysis project Ga0131853, IMG submission 92764) | Labiotermes labralis P1 segment gut microbial communities from Petit-Saut dam, French Guiana - Lab288 P1 (version 2) (version 2) | ecosystem: Host-associated > Arthropoda: Insects >...
CCGTCACTATTGCATTTCACATTCATATAACACAATCTGTAAGCATTTGGGATCCCACAATGCACTGAAATGTAGATAGCTCTTGGATCTGTTTTTCCCAGAGGGCCTGAAGATGACCTAATATAGGTCGAAACATGTCGCCCTGACTATATACTATTATTATTGTATATAAAAGAAAGTGTTGTGTTCTTGACTGACACATTGTATTTATATGTTATAACACTTCGGGATGGAAAACATTAAATGTAACTGATAAGTTAGTATTAGTTAACCTATAAATAAATAAATAAATAAATAAAGGTACAAATGTATAGTTACTCTTTTCCACACTATGAAGAAGTACTGGGGGAGCACCTTAGGTAGGAGATGTAGGTGAGTGGCCAACTTTACGTCCCGACCGCTTTGCCACCCAGGAAGGAACGCCGGTTCTCATTTAATAGGAGGTTGGGTGGGCCTCAGTGTTGGTCTGGACGGTTTTTTTGAGAAAATAAAAATAATTGAGCCTGCCGGGAATCGAAACCATGACCCTCCAGGACGTAACTAGTCGCTACACCGACTACACTGTTCAGGATCCTACAAATACATGAATAAACCTGTTAAACTTAATGTTAAGAATGTATTGATTGGAAATTGCAAAGATTCATGTTATGATATTGATTACTGGATGGATCTTGATTATAGGTTTGGAAATAATGTGCACGTAGCTACTAATTTTGTAAGGTATATTCTTTTCTTGCTATCAGAGGCTTGTCTTTAATGACAGTACTGTGGTAATAAATGTTGAGGGGGGGGGGGTAACCGTTGTTGATTAGGGTGCACGACATTATGATTGGTAGGGCACAATGAAGGCTAAGGACTGCAGGTGACGATTCCGAGCTTTTTCATTTCGCGGATCGTTATGTAAAATGAACACAGAACTCGCACCATACCCGACACTATTCTTCAGGTCTTCCTCCGAAAACCGACCCCTGAGTTTCATTTTGCCCTCCCTTAAGTTTGAAAATTCTCACTTTTTTGTTTACTGCAGGTTATAAAGTGCGAAAATGCGTACCACAATGCAAAATGCACACAACTGCTTTTTTAAATTAATAATTCGCTTAGAAATAACTTTGCTTTTCCGCTTCAGAAGGGTTATTTGTTTCTTTTACGTACCTTTTGTGCGAACATTTTGGTTGCCAACTTCGGGACGTCCTTTTCTTTTCAGTGGGTAATATCTAGACACTGAGAGCACCGTCCGCCCAAACATGTGTGTAACATTGCCTAGAAGTGATCGCCTTTTAGCGAAGGTCTAGAAACGTCCTTTAAGAGATACGACACCCGTAAATTGCTAAACGTCTTCAAACGTATAGGTGTACATGTTACAGGTGTACATATTACAGGTGTACATATTACAGGTGCAAGGTACGACCCAAAAGTTTTTAGACGAGTTGTTTTAAAAGAGTATTGTGCTTTACATCTAGCGGCCGACACCGTCACTACGTAGTTCTATGCTTCGTGCAACACGTGAACAGGCTTCAACGGCTTTCGTTCAGTGGTCTATGAGTACGAACTTGTTTTGCAAGTGAAAAGTTTTTTGCATTGTCATCGGCGTCATGGAGGAGCAGAGAGTGGCAATTAAATTTTGTGTTAAAGCCGGTAAAAGTGCTGTGGAAAAGATCGAACTGATTAATAAGGCTTATGGTAGGGCTGCCATGAGTCGTGCTGATGTGTATCGGTGCTATGCTCGCTTTCGAGACGGTAGGGAGGACGTGAAGGACGATGCCAGAAGTGGTCGTCCTTCGACTGCCAGAACAGACGTAAACGTGGAATCTGTTCGTCGTCTGCTGACAGAAGACCGTCGTATCACTCTGCAAGTGACTGCAGATCGTTTGAATGTTGGTAAGGAGACAGTTCGTCGGATTGTAACCGAAGACTTGGGGAAAAAGAAAGATCTGCGCGAGATTTGTTCCTCACACCTTGACCACAGAGCAGAAACAAGAACGCATTGTTTACTGCGAGGATCTTATTTTAATGGGACAAGATGAACGTATAAACGTATATCATTACCGGTTACGAAACGTGGTGTTTCGCCTACGATCCGGCCACCAAACGACAGAAAGCAGAATGGGTGGGTCAAAACTTTCCAAAACCAAAGAAACTGCAATTTCAAAAATCGCGAGTGAAGACGATGTTAATTTGTTTTTTGACGCAGAAATTGTAAGACATCGAGAGTTTGTCCCTGAAGGGCAGAAAGTAAATGCATAATTCTATGTAGGTGTTTTGGATTGGCTACTGAAGAGAATTCGACGAGTTAGAACGGCCAGATTCCAATCCAGTGAGTGGTTCCTTCTTTACGATGACGCACCATTTCATAACGCTGCAATTGTAAAGAAGTTTCTGGCGAACAGGAACGTTGCTGTTCTCCACCACCCACCTTACTCGCCAGATCTTGCACCTGCCGAACACTTTCTCTTCCCCAAGTTAAAATTTTCCTTAAAAGGGCGACATTTTCAAACAGTGGAAGGAATCCAGTGTGCAGTGACAAGGGAGCTTAACAGCGTTTCAAAAACTGCTTTCCTGGAGGACATGAATAAGTTGAAGGAACGTGCAAACGAATGTATTGATCAAGGGGGAATGTATTTTGAAGAATAAAAATAAATAATGTCCACATAAGAAGTTATCCGTGTTTTATTACAGTTGTCTAAAAACTTTTTGGTCTCACCTTGTATATACAAAGTACGCAGTAGAATTCTGTCGGAAAAACTGTAATTTGTTTTGAAAATATAAAATACTGTCTACCCATATCGACTACGTTTAATCACCAACAGGTAAGTCATAATTAACAAAGTATTCGATGTACGTGTAACGTAGCATCGAGAGGAGCGTTCATGCAACTATTGTTGAAGGGGAAAGCAATTAGTATTACACTTTCTGAGAGTGTGTGTTTTTAGCCTTAGGTACCTAGCATGCAATGCACAAGCGCCATATTTTCTACTGTGGCCTAAATTTTCCACATTATCTCATAAACGGCACGGCTTAAAAAATTTACTGAACATAAAATGTGTGTTTTGATTTTGTTTACAACTTTTGGATGAAAAATTTCTCATTCTAAGAAGAATTGAGCGAGATGTGATAAAAAATATATTTTAGTCTTCGTGTAAAGTGCCCTTTATTCTTGTCAGATTTTAATAAAACTTGAAATTTATCGCTATATTTTCGAAAAGTTCTAAAATAAAATTTCATGAAAATCCGTCCAGTGGTAGCCAAGTTGTTCCATGCGGACAGAAAGAAGAACAGAAGTACAGACGGCAAGACGTGATGAGGCTAATAGTCGCTTTTCGCAATTTTGCGGCAGCGCCTAAAAACGTAAAAGTTACAATATACAATGGCGATTCTGCCTTTGAATTCGAGGTTTAAGTGATGTTGGTCTGTTATAAAATATGTTAAAAGCAAAATGATTCACAAATTCTGAGTTTGAATTATGTTTTTGTGAAAACAAGGTCATGAGGACTTCTCCATTTATTAATGTCAGTTCTTGCATGGAATCTAACTTTTCCCCCCATAACAATATACAGCTTGCATGCTGCATAAAGCTGCTAATGCCTTTGTACTCCCACACAACATTTCAGGGGGAGGAGCTTGAAACGAATATGGCTGTTCGAGAAAAATATAATTTAGGCCAGCTGGATGCATTTGATTCCCCTGTTCTTACTTTCATATACTTAAGTCGCATTTGTAATTTGACTGATTATATTTGATTAGCCGATCCCAGTGCCCGCGCGTTCTATGGCGTGAGTCTGCGGCCGCTGGCTTGTTGGGACTGTGGATTCGAATCCCGCCGGGGGCATGGATGTTTCTCTCTTGTAAGAGTTGTGTGTCGTCAGTAGTCTCTGCGAGGGGCTGATCGCTCGTCCAGAGGAGTCTCACGGAGTGAGGTGTGTGTGTGTGTGTGATCGTAAAGCCTCGACAGTGAGGAGTCCCTGGTCCACTGGGGGCTCTTGAGAGCTGTTGAGTAATGAAAAATAAATTGTAATTTTTCTTTATCCGGTTTATAAATATTAATACTTTGATGTGCTGTTTTATGCGACTATATTCCTAGCGGTTTTGGTGGTGTGCTTATAAAATTGGGTCCAGATATGTTTATATACTAGTGTTTCATATATTTGAATAAAGAGAGACCACCTTGATGTCACTTGCTTTTTTATTTCATTATTTAATGCTCAACATGTTTCGGATGTTAATACATCCATCCTCAAGAGCCTGCGACAAATAAGTCGCAAGCTCATGAGGATGGATGTATTAACATCCGAAACATGTTGAGCATTAAATAATGGAATAAAAAAGCAAGTGACATCAAGTTAGTCTCTCTTTATTCAACTATCAAGATGATGCACGGTCCAATAAACATAAGTAATTCGTATAGTTGGAATCTGAACATTACAGGTCCACAAACATCTTAGAAATATTCGAGATATATTTACACATCCCTTATGTCTTAAGATCAGTGGATGTAAGTTTCTGTCTAGACTGTGAATATCTAGGTTCTAGACACTTGACTCTGTTATAAGGTGAATGGAAATATAGTTTCGGCCTTGAAAGTGGTTTTTAAGGAGCAAAGGCGTCGGGTAAATGAGAAGAACGTGTAAAATACTAAATCTCTTAACTGTTAAATAATTGGTGGCCCCAGGAACACAAAAGCCAAACAAAATGAAGTAATAATCTAAAATTAATCGAAATCATAAATATTGAAGATCTGAGGGTGTAGAAAAAGTCGGGAAAGTAAGAAACAGGGGAAAAATATAAAGGTACGAATTAAAAGTTAAAGATTTTGGCAATAAAGGAAATATCAAATTCTTAAAACCGTCGAGCAACAAAAGAAACTATGAAAGTAACAAAATGTGAAGCAGAGTAGACGAGGAATGAGGATATGAAGCAGTAAAAGGCAGTTGAAAGAACCAAAATGTTAGGACAGAGAGAGAAAGAGCGAGCGAGAGAGAGAGAGAGAGAGTGTTAAAAGGTCTGAGTCAGAACATTTCAAAGGTCAATGAGAAATATGTTCATAGCTTAAAAGTGATAAAAAAACGGAGAAAGCGTTACATTATGAAGTATACGAAGCTTATCAAAGCACAAACACTATTAATGTTACCGCATAGCGTAAGAAGGAAACAAAAAATTAATTTTGTAACACTGCGACTAAAAGCATCAAAACCAAACCATCAAAGAGGATCCAGATCCTAAATAATAGGAAGTAGGACGAATCTAGCAAAAGAAAGCCAAAATGCGGGCATACAACAACTATATATATATTCACGGCCGAAAACAAAATCCAAAACTTAACTAAATCTAGCATCGTCAAACATAAGCATATGGTAACGTAAGCTAGCCGTCAGAATAACTCACTCCATAAAGCAAAGTTCTCCGTGAGAAGGTAACATTTCTGCAGCTTGTCAAAAAATTATTCACAATTTATGGAACCCGTAAGTTCACACACGTGCTCGCAGGAACCCTTTTCTGCTCCCTATCATGCTCCACATTAATCCACTACACACCGTCCCATCCTAATTAAGATCCATTTGAATATTATCGTACTACCTACATCAAGGCATTCCAATCCTTCGATTTCTTTCGGTCTTTTAACTCAAAACGCTCTCCGTGCTCTTCTTCTGTTCTCCTCCGCATCTGACACATGCCCGCGCCCATCTCGTCCTCCTCGATTTCGTAGCACTGATGTTATGCAGCAAGGAGTACAAGGCCTGAAGCTTAGTACAAGTATCACACAAATTTCTTCAATCTCCTCTTACTTCCTCACAGCTCTATGCTAACCAAATCAACCTACAGTAAATTAACCAAATCTACCCCAAAATAGGCATCCAAAAATATTTCAATTTGTTTTATATAGAGTTATCACCGATTGAATGCGAACATTGCTAGAAATACATACGAATGCACAGCTTGTCACCCTTTCTTGTACTTCTATGATTTCGACGCTTGAAAGCAGTGCTAATATGAATTTTTAAACTGTAAATTAGCATAATATTGCCAATAAGCGATTCTCTTTTTCAAAGTTTTGTGCTTTTTGTAAGATCTATCAATATGTCCTTTGAAGATATGGCAGAAATGAAGGCAGATATATATATTGTTGTTATTATTATTATTATCATTATTATTTTGTTGCGAAACGTAACGTGGTTTGTGCGAGTTACTACCAGAAATCGAGACGCTGCGGCAGGAATTTATGTGTATTAACCGTTCAAAGACGATGGTCCATCCGAATTATATTTAAATATTCTACTCGTACCGCGCAGTAAACACTACTTCCCGGCTATAGCAACAGATCACTTAAAGGTGTGTGCGTAAGTAATCGCTGTTTCTACAGTAAACCCAACCAGATGCACCAATGTATCATATTATTTTATTTTGGAATGACACTCTACAAGTTTCGGACGGTCTTTCCGTCCATCATCAGGAGTTCACTACTGTGCATACAACAACAGGCATTTGTCAAACAGATACTGCTGTCTGCTTGCTAGCGACCAGACAGCAGTATCTGTTTGATAAATGCCTGTTGCTGTATGTACAGTTTTGAACTCCTGATGATGGACGGAAAGACCGTCCGAAACATGTAGAGTGTCATTCCAAAATAAAATAAATTTGAACACTGGTGCATCTGGTTGGTTTTACTATAGAAATAATATTACGATGTACAGTCCTATGAACGTCAAATTTAATCGCTGTTGGTTCGGAGATCCGTACAAAACACGTGAATACAACTGCGCTCTAAATGTCAACTTTCTCAAATTCCATTATACGTCGGGATGAAAGCGGTTGATGCTGCTACTGAAACTAGCGCCTACATGTAACTTTAACGTTTATACGTTAACAGGTGTCAGAAACCGCGTATATAGCGGCTCTCGAAACGTTCTAATCGATCATAGCTGCGACATTTTAATTTTTTTGTTGTTGAAATTTTTCATTCCATGCATTTTTGCTTAATATTCATTTATAAACCGTGAGCTCCTACATACAGCACAGGGACAAGGTCCATATTGGATGAAATGCTGCACGAGATGTTGGTATACGTAGACGAGTGCCGCCACAATATGTAGTAATATACACAGTTTTGAACACCCTGTATTATTTTATTTTTATGTATTTTACATTAACTGGAAAACTCAATATAATATGAATGTGTTGCTTCATAATACGTTATATTTACATATTAACCACTCTTAACCTATACTTTAGCTGCTGAGTGCTGTAATTAATGAGTATTATGGATGCAATCTGTTGTTTACCAAAAGGTTTTAAATTTGGTGTATGAACGTCCTGATGATAGCACAGACGTTCTGAAAATGTAGTAGTATTGAAGACCATAGTTTCAAATATGTTTGTAAGTGGTGCATCAAGTTGCTTTTACAAATGGATATTATTAATGTTATGTGTCTGTTGTTTAATTTACTGTCTGCACAGCATCAATTAATAATTTTGTCAGATTTAAAGAGCATTGAAAATCTGGAATAAATATCTGCCGATCTTAATTTTTATTTGTAACGTACGGACGAGACTTGAAATTCTCTATCGGTAGCTGTGAATATTTGCCAGTTGACGCGGCGTCATGCCACAGAAGACTAGAATCTTCGTTGTATGTTTGTATCAGACCTTCTAAGAACCATTGCTCTTACCTGCGCACCTTGTGGTCAAATACTACAAGTGATCATTCTTATAATTTTAATAAATATTGTGCACACGTGCTTTGAACAGTGTATTTGCTTTCACTGTAGGGGATCATCCACCCGCGACTGTAGAGTCATTGCTTGTACCAACCATTCTTAATATTCAGGTTAACAAACTCCTACAAATATCAGCGTTGAATAATCAACACTGTCAATAGAATCTTTTCGGGCAGACAGCCACGTCGAGGTGTAAAAGTTCTCCGACGTATTAGAGACTGATTCTGTCCCCATCTGCAGTACCGGAAACGTTGGAGGATTTTAACACCTTGACGCAGCTCTCTGCCGGAGAAGATTTCATTGAATTCTGTCGCCGCGAAAGCTTCAAGGCTTACTTAAATCAGCACTCAGCTCTCTGTTCGGGAGATTACTTGTTTGATTCTCTGCCCAAAGCCAACCGTTCTGACTGCAGTATTCCACCACATTCAATCGCACCCTCTCCCCGCCATCTAGACAGATCTGTAACAGCTTTATTCCATATATTTTCTTTCACACAGAATCATGCTGTTTGCTTGTCACGACAATAACCCATTTGTTGTTAAACTAGGAAGCACATAGCGTGATTTTTCATGTCACTTCTCGCACAGCGTTTCTACTGACCATCGTTTGCAGAGTTGAGAGTTACTGTGCTGGAAACGTGCCATGGTCGGGCGGTTCAGTTCGACTGTCATTCAAGCGGGAGGGGGTGGGGGGGAAGGGGATGATCAAATAAAGTAGGAAACGAATATGGAAGGGGAATGTAGTATATGTGAGGGAGAAGATAAATTCGCGCAGGGTTTTGGTGGGGAAGTCGGAAGTCAGGAGGTTCCTTGGCAGGTTTCGAGGTAGATTGGAATATAATATTGAAATGGCTCTCTTCAAGAAGTAGGTTGGGACAACATGGACAAGTTTGATCTAACTGAGGATATGGACAGGTGGCCGGCCGGCTGTTGTGCAAACTGTAATAAACTTTAGGTACTATAAAATGCGTGTAATATTTTACTAGCTGAGGACATGTTAGCTTCTCAAGAAGGACTCTGCTGCGTGGAGTTAGTTAACTGGTTTTGTGAGTAGGTCTATGCTGAATTCAGTTTAAATTCAAGGATATGTCATTTTAAATGTCACCCAGTTATGAATCAACATTTAAACTTTCAGAGCACCCATTTACAGGTTTTGTGTGGGAGTGAAATCAAAGAGTGAGATGTAGGTGTAACTAAAGAATTTAACGGGACTGGGGAATTAGCCCTTAGCTTGCTAACGTGGAGAATATGGTGAGCTCCTAATAATGCCAACAGATGGCAGATGGGATTTAATTCGGCTTTTAAAGTTTTAACAGAAGTTTGGAAAAAATACAAAACTAACAGCATCATACTTCATGCACATCTTCACATACATTTTAATAGTCAAGAAAGTTGAAACGGGCCTGTAGCACGCATGGGAGAGTTTGTAAAGTATATACAGTGTTTCAGTCTGAAGAACCTAAGAGCAAAGATCACTTTGGAGGGTACTAGTAAAATGGATGAGAGAGCGTAGAGTGGATTTAGTTGGATCAGCGTAGGGTGCAATACTGGGATTTTATGAAAATGACAGTGAGCATTTGGGGTGCCATAAAAGCAGGGAATGTATTTACCAGTTCACTGTCTTATCGTATTCTCAGGCACTCTGCTTCACGGTTAGTTGGTAACCTTGTGAACTATGATATCAGTCCCGTGCTCTCTATAATGAGAGAATGGGAGAATAATGGCTGCTTCTTAGTGATAACCGAAAAGTTGAATGTTCGGAAACGCTCTCACTTTATACACTGAACTCTGATTTCCGGAGCCACGAGATAAATAGAGGAACGTCACAACTTTCTGTCTCCTGTCAGCATGACAGACAATCCACAGTACGCACCGCTTGCAGTTGCCACGCATGGCGACGTTTGTCCAACGCGGCGAATTTCCAAGGGCAATTGCGGAACTTTCGAAATGGATGTGAACTGCCGAGGTTTAGTGACTGTAATATGTTTGTTTGTTTGTTGCGTTAGTCATTGATAGGCAACACTCGTTCCGCAAAATATCGAACGTGTCTAATGGGATAATTACACGAAGAGATAAAAGAATTTTGTAAACTGTATAGATGGGCAGTGACATGCACTGGATAACCAATCTGAAGGCCCCGCGCAACTCGCCTCCTTATCTCTATTATTATTATTATTATTATTAACGAACTTACTTCCAGAAATCATAACAAGGATCTAAAATGCTGCCTTCTGTCACAAGAAAGGAACACATTTTGAAAGAACCCAAAACAAATTTTAGTGTCGGGTGTGTTTGAGCGGCTTCACGCCCCGCGGCGTCTGCGGAGGTCTTATCAACGCCACGGCAGATGAGATACTCGCGTGCGGTTCGGTGCCATAGTGTCTGGTAATAATATGAGGTGTCTGTCGATTTACGCCAGCACCTTTATGACTTAGAACATTATTATGCACAAAGGCGCACATAGCTCTGGCTTAACATAGAAACAAACTAAATGAATGAATAACTATGTGGAACAGAGTACTTACTGGGAAGCTAACCGGTACTCAGGTAGTCAAGAAATACCCCGCATTTTATGGAACCCGGACATTCATTGCCGCTTTCAACACAGCCCACCATCTGTCCGTATCATTGAACCAGATCAGTCCATTTCATGCTGCCGTCTCACTTCTTGAAGATCCATTTTAATAGTATCTATCTAAGCCTAGGTCTTCCAAGTGGTCTCTTTCCCTCAGGCTTACCCACCAAATTCTTGTATGAACCTCTACTGACCCCATATGTGTTACATGCCCCGTTCATCTCGTTCCTCTGGATTTGATAACCCGAATAATAGTCAGCGAGGAGTACGAGTCATAAAGCTCCTCGTTAAATAGTTTTATCCAACCCCCTGGCGAGATAGTTCTCTGGCCAGGGGGCTGCATGTCAGTCGTAAAAAACAAGTTCTTTTCATGGTTTTCGTTGTGCAGTTGGAGTAGAATCCTGGAGTTTAGAACAACAAATAAAACTCCCTACGTGAAATTATGGTCGGCTTTATATTGCAGAGCTCATTAATGATTCTTTATTTCGGACTTTCAAGGTAAAGGTAAAGGTAAAGCAGTCCCATTACAGGCCGGAGGTGCCCAGAGGGTTTCAGGAAGTTAAGGTTCCCAGGTTATGTGACAATGGCCCAGGATGGTAGTAAGGTTGTCATCCTTACGCACCGGCCGTTTTTACCCCCCAGTAAATACTCCTGGTACTCATTTCTGTTAGAGGCTGAGTCGACCTCAGGGCCACAGTGCGATCGGAAGGATTATGTCAATGAAAAATTCCAATGACACCATCTGGAATGGAACCAGCGACCTTCCGATTTGAAGCACAGTGCTTCAAGGTGTGGTATCGGGGTCTAAAACTTAAATTTTATACAATTAAAAGACTTGTACTATATATATATATATATATATGTACACACAAAATTAGCTTAGAATTGCATTTCAGTGTAGAAGCAAGGTTTCTACATTTACGAGCCTTCACGGGTTGGAATATAATTTGTAACTTCCAGTATGTCGTAAGCAAAATGATTAGTAAATCTGTCAGTCATTTTGTACAATTTATTTTTCACAGTTACTTCATACAAAAAATACCCCCCCCCCCCCCCCCCCCCCCCCCCCCCCTCTATGCTCCCCCCGCCCCCCCACCCCCCTTATCTTTTTCTCTCTTACAAAAAAAAAATAATAAAAAAAAGTGGGGGGGGGGGGAACAAGACCCTTTTTTTGCGGTAATTTTGTAAAATTGAGAATTGGTCCCCGGAAATAAAGGGGGGGGAGGATTAAAAGGGGGGGGGGGGGGGGGGGGTATTTTTTGTATGA
>Ga0131853_10022003_pt1 | contig 11550 bp, 15 predicted proteins | sample TergutLab28metaG_FD_92764 | JGI IMG/M metagenome (GOLD analysis project Ga0131853, IMG submission 92764) | Labiotermes labralis P1 segment gut microbial communities from Petit-Saut dam, French Guiana - Lab288 P1 (version 2) (version 2) | ecosystem: Host-associated > Arthropoda: Insects >...
TCATAGCTCGTTTAAGTAATGGTCTATCAAATCTTTTATTGTTTTTATTAAAACCTTGTCAATGCAGTGGATTGTACATGCATACGCAAGAAGGTCATCTATTGTATCGTACCTATGGCTTGCGGTGTTTCAGAATTGTTTGATAATATCGTTATTCAACAGCAGCTTATCCTTAGTGTCTTCACTCATTTGTTTTGTCAGCTCAAAAATGTCACTTACAGTGCCGACTAATCCGCGCCTAATCATTTTATGGACAGACCCCATATCTTTTGGAGAAACAATTTTAAACTCTTTTACGGAATAGGAAAGGTCTTCTTGTTTTAAAAGTATCTTTTTTAGCACTTTATAATCTCTTTCTGTCATAACCACACAACCTCATCTTGGATTTCGTGTATTAGGCAGTCCGGGCGTTCTTGCTGTACATGCAATATATCTACATTACGACCGTAGTTTTCGGAGATGAAGTCCATTATGTTGTTACATACTCGGCAAAACAATGTATATCTATCATAATCAAAGTCAGGGGTAGGCGCATACTCCACAACTATATCTATATCGCTTTGGTCTGTAAAGCTATTTTTAGCCAAAGAGCCAAAAATGCCAATTCTGTTTACAACATAGGGGGTTTCGGATAAAATGGCCTTTATATCGAGCATAACGCTTGCTAAGTCTAGTGTTTTCATGCCATCGGTCCTTTCGTTTAATGCGCCTAATTAATTATATCATAACCATATTTCTTCCTCGATTTTTCTGCGAAAAACCTCGTTGCACCTGTATGTTGAAACTCTTCGCTTTGCTCAGAGTTTCTTGTTATGTGCATATTATATCATAACCATATTTCTTCCTCGATTTTTCTATAAAAAATCTCGTTGTGCCCACTTGTAGAAACCCCTCACTTTGTTTGGAGTTTCATTATTATGCACATATTATATCTTATTTTGTGCAGATTTTCAATTGAATATAATTAAAGCTTATTAAATCATATTCATTTCCTTGAAGTCTCACATATTACGTCTGTTTGTTGAATTTCCTTCTGTCACCAACGCCGCAGGGGTTTTGACAACTGCACCTCCAAACGGAGTAGTAACATCACCGCTTTCGCTTGATGTGGCAAACATAAGTGGCGTAGGGCATAAAGCTGTGATAACATTCAATATCTCAAGCACAGACTACAATGACTTTACAGCGGTTCTTACGGTTGAAACCGCAGACAAGACTCCAGTAGGTTTTACAGACCTAACCGCAAGCGACATCACAGCAACAGGCGCAACAAGGGGAATACTGACAGACACAGGCAACATCCGCACCCTTGCTATATCAAACATTACAGTAGCCAATGGCGAAAACGTAACGGTTACTATCGCTAACCCAAGCGGCTATGCCATTACTCCTTCTTCCCGCAATGTGGCGGTAAATGTTGCGACAACACAACCTACAACCCGCACAGTAACATTCAACTTAAACGGCGGCAATATAAACGGCGATACGTCAAATGTAGTTATGCAAAATGTACCCGAAAACACAGGCGTAACCCCGCCAATATAACAGGCCACGTAACCTTTACAGCCCAATGGACGGAAAACAGCACAGGCGGAAGTAGCAGCAATGATGGCGGGAGCAGTTACAACCCATCAAGCGCAACACTATCCCGAACCAACGTAACATTTGGTAAATTTGGCGGCGGGGATATATCCGTTACGCTGCACAACAACAGCCGTACTTTCCAAGAATTAAGGCGTAACCCAACCCTAACAAGAGGAACAGACTACACCGTAAACGGCAACACCTACACAATATGAGCGGCGTATCTGCAAACCCTTGACTTGGGGCGGCAGTCTTTCACCTTTGTAATGAGCGGCGGTACTAACCCAGTTTTAACGGTTACGGTAATAGACACCACGCCGACAGCAACACCACAGCCGACAACACCGCCGAATGAAAACGATAACCACGGTACAGGCGGTACAAACAACAATTTTAACCCACCCACAGGCGGCGCACCTATGCCGTTTGTAGATGTTCATTCCTCCGATTGGTTTTATCCATTTGTGAGAGCAGTATGGGAACAACAGCTATTTAACGGCACAAGCCATGACACATTTACCCCGCAGGGCAATATGGCCCGCTCAATGTTCGTTCAAGTATTGGCGAATATTGAGGGCGTAGACTTGACAGCATACAGCACCACAATCCCAACATTCAGCGACACCAATACAACAGCATGGTATTATGGAGCGGTAGAATGGGCTCGGCGTAGGAAAGCACCCGGCAGGCCAATAACACGGCAAGAAATGGCGGTACTGCTCAACAACTATATCGTGAGCAGAAATATATCACTACCGCAAGGAGCAACAAGCTTGTTCACAGACCAAGCCGACATATCCGCATGGGCAGTTGATGGAGTATCAGCAATCCAAGTAGCGGAGATAATAAGCGGCTACCCTGACGGAAGTTTTAATCCAAGCGGCACAGCCACAAGAGCGGAAGCCGCTACGATATTTGCAAGGTTTTTAGAAGCGGCAGACTTACCCCGCAGGGATAACCTAACAGCAGTCCAAGATGAAGAATAGCACCCGATAACAAAACGGAATAACGACCAAAGGCAGGGCATTTTACACGCTCTGCCTTATTTTTTTGGAAAAGTTATAAAACACCTTGACATTATGCTTCCGTAGAAGTTGCGTAGCGATTGATATACCTTTTCAGCCTGTTCTGAACTGAAAGTATCATAATTATCTACGCTAAATGCATCTCTGTCAATAAACCGTTTCTTTTTTTTCGGGGAATGGTTCATGCTTTGTGTTTGTAAACTCTCTGTTGCTCTGTTGCTTGGATTTATTGCGATAGTTGCATATTTGGCGGCTTCAATATCCCCAAAAAATACAATGGGGATTGATTGTGACACAATAGGCAGTCCTTTTGGAATGGGACGACGGATATAGTCTAAAATATCTTGTTTGATGAATACTTCCCTCTCACTTTTTATCCAAAATAAGCGATTGTATGCCATAGTTGCTTAAAATATTGGAAAATTTCATCTTCATTTCCTAAATCAGTCCATATATTTGGATTTTCCAGCCAGTGAAACATCACCATGAATATGAGTTTCAATGCAGTAATCAAGATTTCTTCCAATATTCTTAATCGCTTGATTAGGGTTTAGCAAAATCGCAAGAGTTTCTTGCTCAGTTGCGATTACTTGATTCAATAGCCTGTTATTTTTCTGCACATCATCAAATAACCCTGCTAAAACACCAACAAAAGTGTCGCTTGTGCATAATGTCGTTGGGTTTGTTGAACTGTCACCATAAGCAAAAGTACACCTATTGCCGACTTCATGTTTTAAGGTGAAAAAGCATGAACCAAAGCGAACAGAAGCACCATCGATATATTGGAATAGGTTTAACGCACCGTATTTAGGGCGTTCAAGCGAATCCGCAGGATAAGCATTGTTAAATAAACGCTGTTCCCAAAGAAAACGATTGCCACCTATGTAAGCGGTTTTACCACCGTTTGTAGTCCCTGTGCGAAACTGTCCATGATATATCCCCTGTTCAATAAGGTTGTCAATAATTGGTTTTCCGTTGTTTGAAAGCCTATCGGGATGGAAATTTATTGTAATTGAGTTGTTCAGAATATGCTCAATCATTGATTGAACATCAACCCCGAAAGGTTTACAGATATTTTCCACATATGCTTGATGTTCCACATTATTTGTTTTTGCATATTCCCTAACTGAATTTATCGCCGATACTTGATAATCCAACAATGCATATCTACACCTGATACACACCAAACAGTATGCTCGCCTTCTGTGCCTTTAATATGCTTTTCTTCTGCGTCAACAGCCGCCTGAATCAATGCGTCATAACTTTTACCGGCAGCACTATCAACAACTTTAATTCGTAAGGGCTTGTTCCGGTTTTTAAAGTTATTAAAGTAAATAGGCTCGGTTTTTGCGCCCTCACAAACAATGATTACAGCAGGATACGTAGCCTTCTTTTTGCTTTCTCTAGCCGCTTCACGCATCATTCTAGCCATTTAAGCCGCCTCAGCCATTTGAGCTATTCTTAATGAACGGTATAGCTCCATAAATACCTAATAGGTAGCCATTTTCTACATCTGCATCTGTTTCATTACCGAAATCCCATAAGGAGAAAATATCTGTTGCCCCAGTATTGGTATTCTTTTCTGCGAACCATATCTGGTCACGCCTAAATAAGTCCAGGTCAAGTAAATTAGTATCATGTGCAGTGAATATCAGTTGAGATTTTGTAGTGTTGTCACCACTATTAAAAATCTCAACAACATGTTTGGATAACAACGTATGAAATTCACTCAACTCGTCCTTTATAAACAGCTCACCACGCAACAATTTTTCTGCCATAGAAAGGGCAATAGAAAAGAAAGTACGTGTTCCATCTGATACATTGCCGTAGAATTTAAAATCAACTTTAGCGCATGTTCCATCTCCTTTTTCTATCTCATGTACATTGTACAGCTTTGGCTGTGCGCCGAAAATGCCTTCTTGTCTGCTGAAAAAACGCTCAAAAATTCGACATAAGCGAGATATTAAACAGGCTCTAAGAGCTAAGCTGTCAAATACGCCACAAGCAACTTAAAAGTATTTTCAACAGCGTCAACATGCGACCTCTCCATGCCGTGGCTTGCGGATACTCCCGGACCGATTACAGTACCCCTTATATCGTGGCCTGCTCTAAGCGCTGCCGAAACATCTGAACCGTAAAAGGGATAAATGTCAATGGCATAACTAATAGTATTATCTTTAGCCAGATTAGCGAGCCTTGTAACTAACTCATAATCATAAGGGCCGCTGGAGTCTTTGGCACAGATTGAAACATCGTACTCCGTACAATTTAAATCTAAACCTATACAGCCCATATCAACAGCTAAGATTTCTGATATTTCGCGGGGCATGACACACATTCCGTGACCAACTTCCTCATAACAGACGAATATAACTTTCAGATTAGGGCTTAACTCTAAGCCTGTGTCTTTAATATGTTTCATGACACCCAGAAGAACGGCAGCAGAAAGCTTGTCGTCTAAAAACCTGCTTTTAATAAAACCGGTTTCTGTGACTGTAAGCTTAGGCTCGTAGCAAATAAAATCACCTGCATTTATGCCTAGGTTTTGCACATCTTCTTTGCACTTTACTTTCTCGTCCAGCCTGATATGCATGTTATCTTCATCTCTTGGCAGCGTATTAGCATCTTTAAAAACATGGCTTGCAGGGCTGTTAGAAAGTATAGTGCCTGTGTATACCTTGCCGCAGCGGGTATATATCTTGCAATACTCCCCGTCAAGGGTGTTGAGTATTGGGCCGCCAACCTTTGTAAACGATAGGGTTCCGTCACCTTTAATGCCACGCACAGCAAGGCCCAAGGTGTCCACATGGGCAGAAAGCCCCACTGTTTTATCGCTTTTGCCGGGAACAGACACTACAAGATTGCCTTTATTAGTGCTTTCATAGGGGAAACCTATTTCGCTCACATACTCCTCAAGCTTCTTTACAACAGCACCCGTAAATCCGGAGGGACTGTCAATTTCAATAATGCCTTTTAACACTTTTAATACATATTCTTTGTCAAATTCTGCTTTCATTGCTATCCTCCTATTAGACTTCTTGCAAAATTAGTTTTCCAGGCTCCCGGAAAATCATTGAATCCTGATATTTCGCGGTAGCCCAAGAAAACTAATTTAATTTTGTAAGAAGTCTATTATAAATTATTAAACTTTAGCGCCATAACGTGTTCTCCGTCGTCAATTTCACCGGTGAACACGAAGCCGAGGCTTTTATAAAGTTTTTCGGCATATTCATTGCCCGGAACAACACCTGTCCCAATTTCATTAGGATTAAGGGTTTTTCTAAAGTGCTCAATTGCCTTAGAAAGAGCCTCTTTTCCATAACCTTTGCCCTGATGATTTTTATCAACCATAAGCCGCCACAAAAAACATTTTTTCTTATCTTTATCTACATGGAACATTATAAAGCCCACCATCTCATTATCATTGTATATGGCAAATGGATGGGCGTAATCATTATACAGCCAAGCATGGGCAAGCGAGCGGGTATTATTTGCTACAAAGTTTTTCTGAGTTTCATTAACCTCTAGTTTAACACAAATATCAAAATTATCTTCGGTAATTTCTTTTAAAGTTATCATCCTCACACCTCAGTTTTTCTGTCTCTTGTCATAAGGTCATAAACAGCTTTTTTGGGGTCTTTGCCGTGAGCTAACATTTTATATATCTCAGCAGTGATGGGCGCTTCAACATCATATCTGTCTGCCAGAAGTTTAGCGGTTTTTGCGGTCTTAACCCCTTCTGCAACCATACGAACTTCTCTAAGCACAGTATCTAAACTTTTACCCTGGCCAAGAAGCAAGCCAACCCTTCTGTTGCGGCTATGAGGCGAGGTGCATGTGACTATCAAATCTCCTATACCCGTAAGGCCGTTAAATGTATCGGCTTTTGCGCCCATAGCAACACCCAGGGCAGAGATTTCCCTAATGCCCCTGGTCATAAGAGCCGCCTTTGTGTTGTCACCGCCGCCCATACCGTCAGATACGCCGGCAGCTAAGGCTATAACATTTTTAATGGCACCTCCTATTTCTACTCCTATAATATCATCAGAAGTGTAAACGCGGAAATTCTCGTTCATAAATACGTCCTGAACATATTCGGCTGTTTTTAAGTCCTTAGAAGCAGCTACAATTGCTGTGGGGATTTTTATGGACACTTCCTCTGCATGGGTAGGGCCGGACAAAACAACTGTATTACGGCCGGGCAATACCTCTTCTATAACCTCTGATAAGCGCTTGGCAGAAACTTCCTCTAAACCTTTGGCTACGTTTACAACAGTAGCATTAGCTGATATAAAGGGTTTAAATTTATCTAAAGTTTCGCGAATAGAATGAGAAGGAGCACTTTGTACAAAAAAGTCACATGAGGAGGAGGCTTGCTGAATGTCCCACGAAACTCTGACGCCGCCGGGAATAGAAATGCCCGGCAGATATTCGCGGTTTTCACCAAGTTCAATAGCTTTTTTTGCCTTTTCTTCGTTTCGAAACCATAAACTAACTTCATGGCCATTGCCGGCTAGTAAATAAGCCAGGGCAGAGCCCCAGCTTCCTGCTGTGATTACACATATTTTCATTTTTATGCTACCTCTTTTTTCTTTTTGAATGAAAATTTATTTTCCTCGCCTTTTATAAGCCTCACAATATTTGTTCTGTGCAAATACCATATTAGTGCGCTTATTACAAAACTAACCAGAACCCCCTCTGTAGAATAACCCAGGTAGTAGAGCACAACAGGCATCATAGCTGTCAAAGCAAGAGAGGCTACGGATATATACTTAGTAAAAGCCACCAAAACTATGCCAATTGCCGAGGCAATCAAAAACATTCTAATATCTACAGCTATCATAAGCCCTATAGTGCAGGCTACGCTTTTGCCGCCCTTAAATTTAAGATAAAAAGGAAAGGCATGGCCCAGCACACAACCGATAGCGCCATATATACCGGGCACGATACTGCCGGCGCCTAAAAATGTGCCTCCGCCATGCCAAATGAGGGCCGGAATGATAAAAGCGGCTACACCTTTTGAAACATCAACTAAAAATACAAGTATACCGGCCTTAGCTCCAAGAGTTCTATTAACATTTGTGGCCCCTGCGCCGCCGCTGCCGTGCTGTCTAATGTCTATACCATTAAGTCTGCCAACTATGTAGGCTGTCTGGAAAAGCCCTATTACATAGCCAAGAAAAACCGCTAATATTCTGAAATCTACTATAGGCATAAATTCCCCCTAAATTACTTAAAATATTTTAAGTAATTTTACAACAAGACAAACGGCTCTGTCAAGAGCTATACTTAAAATGTTTTAAGTAATTATCCTAATCTTTTCTGTTACGAACAAGGAAATGTATGGGTGTGCCCTTAAAGCCAAAGTTTTGCCTAATTTGATTTTCTATGAACCTCTTATATGAAAAGTGCATGAGCGCAACATCATTTACAAAAACCACAAACGTAGGAGGTTTGACAGAAACCTGGGTAACAAAATAAATTTTAAGCTGCTTGCCTTTGTCAATAGGCGGCGGCGTCATAGCCATTGACTCTATAAGTACGTCATTCAAAAGCCCCGTCGCTACACGCATAGCAGCATTTTCATACACAGCTTTAATAATATCGAAAACCTTATCCACTCGTTGGCCCGTAAGAGCTGATATGAAAAGTTTAGGAGCATAGGGCATGTACTTTAGCTCTTTATCTATCTCTTTTATAAACTTGTTCATAGTTTTGTCATCTTTTTCAACAGCATCCCACTTATTGACAACTATTACAGCGGCCTTGCCGCGCTCGTGGGCGATACCGGCTATTTTAGTGTCCTGGTCGCTAATGCCTTCTTCGGCGCTTATAATAAGCACACAAACATCACAACGCTCAACGGCAGCCACAGCACGGATTATAGAATATCTTTCAATGTTTTCTTTTATTTTTGATTTTCTGCGTATACCGGCAGTATCAATAAAAACAAACCTTTGCCCATCGTGCTCATAGGGCGTATCAACTGCATCTCTTGTTGTGCCGGGGATATTACTTACAATAAGTCTGTCTTCTCTGAGTATTTTGTTAATAAGTGAAGATTTGCCCACATTAGGTTTGCCTACAATAGCTACTTTAACAACGTCTTCCTCTTCATCCGAAGCGTCCGGGTCAGGGAAGAATTTGACCAGTTCATCCAGCATATCACCAAGGCCAAGCCCTTGGTTGGCTGATATAGGAATAGGTTCACCAAGGCCAAGAGAATAAAACTCATAAACCTCAGGATTGTCAGCACCTATGCCGTCAACCTTATTTACCACTAAAACAACAGGCTTTTTGGTTTTACGGAGCTGATTGGCTACGACTATATCGTCCTCTAAAACCCCTGCTTTTATGTCTACCATAAAAATTATCACATCAGCAGTCTCAATAGCCACTTCAGCCTGGGTGTACATTTGTTTGGTTATAACATCCTCAGAGTCCGGGTCAAGGCCGCCGGTGTCTATAAGTGTGAAATTATGTTTAAGCCACTCAGCGTCAGCATAAATTCTGTCTCTGGTAACGCCGGGTGTATCTTCTACTATAGAAATACGCTCGCCTACTAAACGGTTAAATAATGTTGATTTGCCTACATTGGGCCTTCCTACTATTGCTGCTATGGGTCTCATACATACCTCAATCTAATATTTTCTTTACAAAAGCTGCGCCGTCAGCAGGAATTGGTATAACATTTGCATTTAATTCTTTTATCATATCTTCCAATGTTATATCATCGAGAAAAACATTCTCATCTTTTTTAAGGGCGCATCCGGGGATAAGTATTTTTTTGTGATATCCGCTCTCTTTAAGCGTGTGGATTATATCTCTGCCTGTAAGCAGGCCGGCTGTTGTAACATCCTCTCCAAAAAACCTGTTAATGACAATACAGACAGAAACATTGACATCAAAGCCGGAAGAAATTTCTTTGCAAAGGTCTTTCATATATTCGCAGGAGGCGGCACCTGTTACCACAGTCACATCTTCAAGCTCTTTAGCCAGCCGTGGTTTTCTTAGGGTGGATTTTGCATTATACATGAAGTGGGCAAGCATACCAACACCGTTTTCAAATTGGGGAAAGTCCTGATACTCTTCATAGGCGGGCAAATCACGGCCCGCTAAAAGGTAAAACTCATCAGCCGCGTATACAAAACGGGTGTTGTGGGTCTTTCTAAGGCTTCTCTGCCATTTTTTGACAATGCCTATAATATCCCTAGCGTCTTCCCGCGTAAATTTTTCTATGGGCTGTAGCCCATCTCTATACTTTGTAAGGCCTACAGGAACTACCGAAAGGCTGTTGGCATGGGGGATAAACTTTGCAAGGCCGGCAATAGATTTTTCCAGATGAAGGCCGTCATTTAAGCCCTTTACAAGAACTATTTGAAAATTCATCTCTATGCCGCTTGCAGCAATGCGCTCTAAATATGAAAACAAATTAACAGCGTTTGGATTACCCATCATAAAAGCCCGCTGCTGCATATTGGTTGTGTGTACAGATATGTTAATTGGCGAAAACCTATAGTATAAAATCCGTTCAAACTCTTCTTCACTCATATTGGTTAATGTTACATAATTGCCTTGAAGAAAGGACAGGCGCATATCGTCATCTTTAAAGTATAAGCTTTTTCTAAGGCCGGGAGGCAACTGGTCTATAAAGCAAAATACGCAGTTGTTAGCACAGCTTTTAGGCTCATCCATAAGCCCTTTTTCAAAGAGCAGGCCAATGTCCTCGTCAACCTCTTTCTCTATGTCCAAAAGCCATTCCTCGCCGCCGGGTTTTTCAATAAGAACCTCTAAAATGTCATCCTTTATGAGAAAGTGATAATCAAAAATATCTTTAACCTCATGGGAATTTATAGAGATGAGTATATCCCCGGCCATAACACCCATATCAGCGGCTATGCTGCCCGGCTTAACTTGGGTTATTGTGTTTTTAAGTTTATTTTTCATAATTTATCTCCATAAAAGCTGCCATAGAGCCACGGTTATCGCCGTCACGCCTGTGTGAGTAAAACAGTTGTGCATTGCACTTAGTACAAAGAGGCGAAACTTCAATATGCTTAGCTTTAACACCGGCCTCTATCAGGGTTTGACGGTTTATAGCCTTAAGGTCTATAATATATTTATCTGCTGTGTTTGGCTTTGCACTTGTGAATCTATCAAACTCCGCAAACTCGTCATAAACGGGTTTGTCAACCTCAAAGCAGGTATAGCAAATAGAGGGGCCAATACCTGCCAATATATTTTCGGGTCTGGAACCGTATTCCCTGCCCATTTCTCTGATTGCAAGGGAAGCTATTTTTCCGGCGGTGCCGCGCCAACCGGCGTGAACTAAACCAATGGCTTTATTTACAGGGTCAGCTAAAAAAACGGCGGCACAGTCTGCGTGAAAAGTAGTAAGGACTATGCCCGGTTTACAGCTAATAAGGCCATCTACGTTGGTATAGCCGCGCTCTGTGTGAAGCCCTTTCCCCCTGTCGTCAGATGTTACAGTTCTTATATTCACGCCGTGTTCTTGGCATGAGAAGGTAATACCATCATAACTTAAAGAGGCTGCTCTGCAAAATAGCCTATAGTTCTCCAGCACATTTTCTATGGAGTCGCCTTTTTGCCTAAAATTCATAGAGGAGAATACTCCATCTGAAACCCCGCCAACCCTTGTGGAAAAATATGCCTTTAACCAATTGCTGCTTTTAAATAACTCAAACTTCAAAAATGTTACGTTGTTTAGCGTTTTTTCTGTCATATAACTCCCTATACTGTTTCTTTCTATAGCAAAGAACAATTTAAAAGGTGAAAGTAAGCGGCACCCCGACAATACGAGTCTTATTAGGAAGTCTTTTTTCTCCTACGGAGAAAAAACCATTCGAACTTTGTATCGTAATACTAATTCTAGATTAAAAACAATAGTTTGAACGGCGCTCCAAAAGTCCGAGGTAAAGGA
>Ga0131853_10022006_pt1 | contig 11548 bp, 5 predicted proteins | sample TergutLab28metaG_FD_92764 | JGI IMG/M metagenome (GOLD analysis project Ga0131853, IMG submission 92764) | Labiotermes labralis P1 segment gut microbial communities from Petit-Saut dam, French Guiana - Lab288 P1 (version 2) (version 2) | ecosystem: Host-associated > Arthropoda: Insects >...
ATACGAGTAAATAAATTTCTACCACTCCTTATGTGACTGCCGGTAACTGGACTTGTTTCAGATTCGGTCGAGGCCTGCCGAATCCGGTGCGGGCTGGTCCTGTACCTTTCCCTTTCCCTCATCCTCCAACAAATGTATAATTTTATGTAAGATAAAAGTAAAGTTGTTCCTGTGCACGCCATAAAGGCGTACGAAGGAGCGGAAGTATTGCTCCAAGCATCTATTACCTCGGCACTAAGATGGAGGTGCGTGATGAGTTTTGCATTTCGGCTGCTTTACCCATGGGTTAGATCCCTAGGAGCCCGTTCATTACGAGGCTTTGTGGGCTCCAGAGCCGATCTGGATGCTGTGGAGAATGGTGAATCTCTTACTCTTATCGGGAATCGAATGGTGACTCCTCTATTTTACAGTTCTTAACCTAGTCACTTGCCGACTAGACTATCGTGGTTCGATTATTGTGTTGTGTATTTGGGCTCCAACTTTGGTTCGCACTGTACCTTAACCTGTAGATCCCTCTGCAGCCAATCACCATTATCTCCATTCTCATCCTATCATCGGCGAAACAATATAAATCCCATCCTATATGTGCTTCCATCTGAGTGTACCCCATGCCGTGAGGGTAGAGGATAGTAAGTCAAAGTCAGGCATAACACCGAGCAAGATGGCTCCAGCGGAAGCCCTTCTTAATTGTATTCGTGAGTATCTCGTCACGGTATGGACGCAGAATCTACTGACTGAGGTGTTGTGAGGTGCTGCTCAGTCCCTGCAGGCAAATTCCAAGATAATGCCTTTAATCAGCCTATGATTGCTTCCTTCGACGTCTCTTCCCATACATCATTTACTTATCATCCTAACACCGACGCTATCTACCCTGATGCACTAACAGCCTCGTAGAAAAGCTACAAATAAGTAAACAGAGGCATGTAACATAAAAGTAACCAGTCATCAACTGGTCACGAAAAAAATATACCACGGAATATGTTTGTGCACCCCTGCGTCAGCAATTTATTTTCTCTTAGTTAACAAAGAGTTTAGAGGAAAAAATATACCGTCCTGTAGTTTAATGTTAATAACATTTCACGTTTTTTCGTTCTGCTACCTAAAAGTACGTAAACCAGAATATTAGAAGCGTAAGTAGGCGAACCATAAATCAGTTTAACATGTGTCACAAACATTACATAAAGAGCAGCGGGTGACTTTTCTAAAATTTACATATAAAGAGGATTATTAACTCTTGTGCTTTATATAACTCCGGCGAATACGCATAAAGTACAGAAAAAAAAAGGCGAGACATTTAGAATTCGGCTCTCGTTTCTTGTGTGTTCAAACTCGTGATGAAAATTGGTGCATAATCTGACCTACTCGCATTATAAAGCTACGTGGATTTATACAAAGGATTAATCCTTCGAACGAGTTAGAAAATATGTTTCACCCTGCCACGCATCTCATGGCATTGGAATATCTGATGGTATATACTGGCGTTCTCTCGAAAGATGAATTGAGTATTATTCACCTGACATTATATTGGTCGTTTTCTAAATATCACGAAAAATCAAAACTCTCGAAATTTGGACCTCCGCTTCCAAATTTATCATTTTTTGGTAACCGTATAATATATTTAGTGTTCTTCAAATCCAATGACAGTTCGTATGACGGCTCTGCTGTAATACAAATGTGTGTTAGAATAATTTTTGCCCCATAACACTACTCGTAAATTCAAGAAGCAGATTCAGGGAGTACGTGTGTAGTAGTGCACATCACCTGAACAAACTTGTAAGTGCCATTTTTCCCTTGACCGTGTTTAGACACGTCACGGTACTGAACACTGAGCAAACTGAATATGTTTCATAACAAAACACCACACTTCTTTATTGCCTGTTGTAATATAATGGCCCCATTTTCGTCTAGGTTTCTCACGTGACCTGACCTTCAGGTTGTTCCAATGCAGCTGTGTAGGCATTTCTTATCTTATCACTGCATACTTGATCCCCCCTCTGTCATCTTCTTTAATCCCATCACCGCAAAAAGCATTCGGTGCAAAATACAAATTATGAACCCCCCCTAATTATGCAACCAACCTCCTGTTTCTGTCTCACTTGAATACAGATATTGTCCTGTCATCCTGTTGTCACTCTTCCCCCCCATCTACTTCGCTTGTGATGACAGGGTAAGTTTCACATCGACGTGGAGCTTAAAATTAACATTTTTGTCCTGCTGTGGTCCACAGCTTAGGCTTATGGCTGTACATATTTGACGGCCGTTTCTTAAAGGGTCTACCTACACTTCTGTGTCTCTTCTGGTTCGTATTTAAATACAAGCATTCTGAACATGTCACTCTTCGTTCCATCAAGATAAGGTACCCATTTTCCTCTACAGTTATCTGTTGTATTGTGTACTGAATATATACTTAATCCTTTCTCTTTATTTTGATTTTTAATTTAATCTAATTTTACAAATCCTTTCAAACTTCTTATGTACAGACGATTGACATTAGTAATATAAAATATTATAACACTCAAACCCTGTCTGAAGTAGAAGGAATCCGACTTTAAAACAAAGCAAAGTAAAAGATCAAAAAGTCTTAATAGATTCAAACTCATACTGCTACCGCGTTTGTCACACTCGTATGAAGGAGGCTGCAATATACTGCATTTACAGCAAGTATTTTTTAAACAGGCTTCAGAAGAAAATCTACAGGAGAGCTTCTACGAAGATATTACATATAACAAAGAAAAATACTGTACAAAACAACAGATACTAATAACGGAGTCGTGAAGTTTCACTTTTATTGCGAGATTTGAGATTCCCACAGAGATGTTGATAAAATTGTCGAGGTTTCGAAGGAGATGTGACATCAGTATTCAGGGTTTGAGTACATCAAGTGGGCCATATTATTTATAGGCTAATAAACTAGCTTAAATTTTATTAATAGTTCAACAGAGTTCCCTTTATTTTCTTCTCATGACTTGTATTTCTTTCTGCAAACAATGCGGGAAATAATTAATCCAAGTATACTACTTAAACCATGAGGATGGAGGCAGGAAGCTCCTCCGAAGCGTAACAGTTTACCAATCGATACGGCATTATATCCCAGAAGACGTGAAACTTCGCTTTTATATCTGGCCCTAAGTCAATCTTCTGGACGATAAATTAAACGACATGAGGCATTGGTGGGATTTTCCTAACAAGGGACAACTAAAGGACGCATATAGAAGCCTGTTACAATGGCAATCTGTCCACCACACAATCGAAATGGTGACTGGGCTGTGTGACACCGGCAATGCGAACATTTGGATTCACACGTTTCCCTTCTGCACAGCTAATTAGCATACTCCTCTGTAACATTGCCGTGTAGTTAAGAACACACGGGAACGCGTCACAACAGTAGCTAGATAGTACTGCTGCATTTTGTAGCATCTCGTACATTCTTTACAATGATCGCACATAAATAATACCACTAATATTAACAAATATTTTTTCCATCGTCACCAACACGTAACACAATCACAACATTTCGGAAGCAGTTAGCTTCCGAAAGTCGTGATTTTGTTGCTTCCGAAACGCTTCGATTGTATTAAGTGTTGGTGATGACGGAAAAAGTTCCTTGCTAATATTAGCGGTATTATATAGTGCTACATGTACTGAGTACACGTTACTGTAATTACAAGGCCTACAGATACACAGATTCATTGTTGTTTTTCGTTGTGTTTTCCAGTTGAGTACTCTGCTTCCTTTATTCTCCGTCGGACATAAGTATTTGCCTCCTGTGACAGATAAATGCCAGAAAGCACATTTAATCTGCCTCAAATACAGCAGAAAATTTTAAGAGCCTTTTTTTTTTGCGAATTTGTTGTTTTATTAACAATTTCCGCGTAATGTCCGTTTGATAAAGAGCAACACAGGTTTCACTTTGTATTATTATCAAAATCGGAAAATGTTCCTAGAAACAGGAGTTTCCATTTAATTCCAGCTTCCTGTTTTTAATTTACTGTACCACTCCGCAAGATACGGTATACCGCAAATAAGTCATGTATAATTTGTGCTGGTGTAATGGCAAAACTTTAATGTATGCTGGGGGGGGGGGAGGCGAGGGGGGATCTGACAGCGACCGCGTCCTTGGCAAGAAATGCCCCACCTCGTGGCCAGACGGGCGTAACTAATATAATCACCGCAACTCGGGCAGGTAAGCAATGAGGGACTGGCGCTAATTAGTACCAACACGGTCTACAGGAGACTCTGAACCTGAAGATTCCAATCAAGTTCTTCAATGTTCTCTTGATCCTTCCTCAGTACTCCACTCCTGAATTGCTGTCATTTGCAGTAAACACCCAGTAGAGGAACTGAACCCATGAACCCTTCTTCACACGGAATATTCCGCTCGGTACTCACCAGAAAAGTACAATGGGTACCGGGTTAATCCCGGAGGTAAAGCGGCCGAGGCGTGACTTTAACCACCCACTTCAATCTAGCACCGAGGCTAAAGAATGAATGGTGCTATACCTCACTACTCCCCTTCTGGCAATTCATGGCCTGTTCGAGGGTGAACTTTACCTTTAACCTTTTACCCAGCACACAAGAAAGTTTATCTCGGATTAGTCTCTCATTAACGGTATCTGTTGCAAATATTCCTAGAATCCAGTCCAGTTACTTTCCTCTACGATTATTACAGGTGATTACAAGGGAGTTTGTGGTGCACAAGTAGTGCCTGCTACGTGAATGGATGCATGGCCAGCTAGCTCCATATTTATTTTCATACTAAAAATTTCTTAGAATTTCTTTTTATTAACCTTTACAAGCTAGAAGACAGTGGGAATTTGACAGCATAATACCTGCACAGACGATAAAGTTCATATCATGAAATCTCTTCGTAGAGCAGATCCTATTTGAAGCCTTCTCTCTTCTGGGATGTTATGCAGCGTAGTATGGCAGCTGGCTGTCGAAGTGTCGGTAACCATACATACTACGTGATTTAATGTCTCAAAAGAGTGAAGACCATCAACACCTCTGTAGTAGCCTGAAAACTCGCAGATCCTATTTCACACACTTCACGTAATTGTCAGTACACACCATGAAGGCGAAGGAGGGAGCGGGACAAGTTTGTCTTGATTTACTTTCAAATAAAAGATGTCAAAAGATACATGAGATTTACACAGTCACCACATCTGACAATCAACTACCGCCGACTCGTGCAGTGTTATTCGACATGATGCCTTCCAGTGGATTCCGTCACTTTGAAAGACTCGTCTGGATGCAAGTTTACAGACATCCCTGCATACTTGTAGTCCACCTAACATCGATATACAATACGCGTTCCCTTTGAAAAGTTTCTAAAGGAGCATCTTCGCAAGCTTAGCAAACCCTCGCCTAACCCACACACACGTCAGGGTGGCTTCACGAAGTGCCTCGCTGATTGTGCGAGAAAGCACCGAAGTTTGGCACAAAGTTTACACTGGTCGTTGTGTTTCGCGTGAACACACATATCCCAGAGGAAAAAAAAGGAGTTGTCAGTAATGGCAATCGGAGTGTACAAGTCGTGACGAGAGAAAAGAATACAATAATTAATTAGAATACTACATAGGCGTATATTTATTTGTGTCCATGGCCATATTCAGGTTCGTACCGAGAATCTGTTTTTTTTTTAATACAGAGGTGAAGGTACGGTTGTGTCTGTGATTAAGCAACATGCCTTGAAGACGTAAGGTAGATGGACATAAAACTCCGTGCATTAGTAGCCCGGACACTAAATGGCAGTGAGTGGTCATTTTCAGGTCACTGTCGCTATAAAGCTCCTTGTAGCGTACCCACTGGAGGGAAGACTTGTTTTGGGTGACAAATTGTTTTCTATATATTTTTATAGTGCGTCAGTTTCTGGTTCTATGTGGTTTATACCTTATTTTCTACTTTTGGTGTTTCTTTTGGTCCTTTGGGGGTTGGTTATAGGGCGACAAAAGTTTTTGATTCTGGTTGGATAGAGTATTTTGGTGGTCAGGGTACACATTGAGTTCTTTTTAACCTTGGTAGGGCTAATCAGTGGTTTCAATATAATAATTTAAAGGTGTTTTTAGGCTTTTTGTCATGTGAATTGTTATTTTGTTGTTTGTTCTTATATATTACTTGAATAGCTTATGGTTTAGAGCGCGACACTGAAGATGTCGATGAGGTATATATTGCCTTTAGATATATCTGCCTGGAACTGAACCGGGATTGTTCAGGTGTCCGCCTCTACTGACTAAGATATTCTTGCTCCGCCAGTCATGGGCAGCATACAGTATTCATAAATTCATGCATTCGAGTCATAAACCGGATATTCACTGTCAAAGGAAGACGAAATTGGACAAATCGCGCAGCATTCGGAATGAACCACTGTGCAAAGAAATTACATGTAGCTACATTAAAATTAGAGCTAGAAAAATTTGTCGTTAGGCTACTTTCGGAAGGCAGATCGGAGGGGAAGTAGAGAATAAGGGGGGAGGGGGGAGCACCTGCATAGCAACGCATGACTGAGCCCTTCCGCTGTGACGTGCAGACGAACGTAATTAATGGATGCAGTGCGTAGCACGAGTTACGCAATGAAGCTAATTGCTAGGGGGACTGTAATGAGATTAGGCTGTGTGAACAAACTAATCATTCTAAGCCCATCAGTCGCTACTGTGTTGGAAAAGTGACTGAAGCAAAACTAATTGTAAAGGTGAATGAATGAGTGATGACGAAGCGCAAATGTTTAAAATGAGAAAAAGGATTGGTCCGCGCATGCATTATCATCATCATCATCATTACAACGACCACCATCAGCGTCTCGTCAGTATGCAGCGTATTAGTTTCTCCACACAAATACAGAGAAAGTTCCTGGCAACAAGTCACGCCAGCTTCGTTCCCTGTAACTGTCAGCAATTCCGAGGCGCCCACCCGTTTCACGACATATAACCGGTGCAGCTTGGAAGACATCAATAAATCAGCGTAAAGAAACCATACATTTTAAAGATCGTATATAAATGTTCAGCTCCGTCCTTGCCAAAATACTCGTTGACCAGTTTTATTATTACTTTGATCTTCGTCATCCTTGTTATTCATGCACAGCAAATCAAAACTTTTTTGGGTGCGATTGGTGTTTGAAGATTTCGGTTTCGCCGTGATTAATTTGTGTGACATTCGGTTTCATCCGCAATATAACTTATACTTCCCCTCTAATATCTCCACCCTGACAGCACATCTCTAATACTATCAATTTCCAATTAGTCCTTAATGGGCAGCAACTATAACGACTATGCTACGACAGTGGAAAGAGATGTTTCTCTTTTTCAGAACGTCCAGACTGGATCTAGACAACCCCCCCCCCCCCAGCCTCCTATTCAATAAGTAATTTGGGCTTTCTTCCCCAGGGTTAAAGCTGCCGCAGCATGAAGTTTACCACTGAACACGATCCCATGCCAAGTTTCAGAATGCGTTGAGTTATATCACCACTTCACCATTAGCCTACATGGTGTGCAGACGGACAATTCACTTTCACATTTATGTCTTTCCTAACATATTGACCCCAGTCTATTGTCAAAGTTTAACTCCTGCTAGACGCTACCCAAATTGGGTACTGTATACAGACGGGACAACACCTCAGTGTTGAGCTCTCAGTACGATACTACCGACAGGAAAACATGACGTTATTGAGCTAGCAATACGATACTACCGACAGGACATGACATTGTTGAGCCAGCAGTACGATACTACCGACAGGACAACATGACAATGTTGAGCTAGCAGTACGATACTACCGACAGGACAACATGACATTCTTGAGCTAGCAATAAGATACTATGACATGATAACATGACATTGTTGAGCTAGCAGTATGATACTACCGACAGGACAACATGACTTTGTTGAACTAGCAGTACGATACTACCGACAGGACAATATGACGTTGTTGAGCTAGCAGTATGATACTACCGACAGGACAACATGACATTGTTGAGCTGGCAGTATGAGACTACCGACAGGACAACATGACTTTGTTAAACTAGCAATAGGATACTACCGACAGGACAACATGACATTGTTGAGCTGGCAGTATGAGACTACCGACAGGACAACACGACACTGTTGAGCTAGCAGTACGATACTACCGACAGGACAACATGACACTGTTGAGCTAGCAGTAGGATACTACCGACAGGACAACATGACATTGTTGAGCTGGCAGTACGATACTACTGGCAGGAAAACATGACACTGTTGAGCTAGCAGTACGATACTACCGACAGGACAACATTACATTGTTGAGCTGGCAGTACGATACTACCGACAGGACAACATGGCATTGTTGACCTAGCAGTACGATACTACCGACAGGACAATATGATTTTTTTGAGCTAGCAGTACAATACTAACGACAGGACATGACATTGTTGAGCTAGCAGTACGATACTACCGACAGGACAACATGACATTGTTGACCTAGCAGTACGATACTACCGACAGGACAACATGATTTTTTTGAGCTAGCAGTACAATACTAACGACAGGACATGGCATTGTTGAGCTAGCAGTACGATACTACCCACAGGATAACATTACATTGTGGAGCTGGCAGTACGATACTACCGACAGGACAACATGGCATTGTTGACCTAGCAGTACGATACTACCGACAGGACAACATGACATTGTTGAGCTAGCGGTAGTATACTACCGACAGGATAACATGACATTGTTGAGCTAGAGGTAGTATACTACCGACAGAACAACATGACATTGTTGAACTAGCAGTAGTATACTACCGACAGGACAACATGACATTGTTGAGCTAGCGGTAGTATACTACCGACAGGACAACATGACATTGTTGAGCTAGCGGTAGTATACTACCGACAGGACAACATGACATTGTTGAGCTAGCGGTAGTATACTACCGACAGGACAACACCTCACTTGTTTTCCGTTTGATACTCTTTCTCCGATTTGTCATATTTTGACGTCTTGGGAAAAGGCACAACCAACAACGCGGAAGGGCAGTTTGCTGCACTCGTGGCTCTGATCAGCCGAGGCTCACAGAGTTTTAAAATCATCTACGTAAAGGATAAATTCCACACTTGTGATTCACGAACATCGTCGCGTTACGCAGACTTAATCACAGCGTTTGCTTAAAATAGACTACGGTGCCTATATGATCAACAGATTTCACAAGAAGAACAGCGATATGGGTTTCACCACTCTGCTAGTTTCATAAATTCTTTTCTTGCAGTTTTTCGCATTTACATAGCGTTAAGGCACATGATTTGAGACACGCTGTGTAAAGACTTACCTGTGGGTTACGAGGGAAAATGAAGACAGTGAGTGTAAGAAAAAGTTTCCAGAAAAAAAAACAATACATTTTTAAAACGGATTAAGGTAGTCAGACTTTATGTAAATGCTTTCAGAAACTGTAAAATCTGTAAAGTCCTATCTCGGTGCTTCCGTGCAACAGAACACTAAACAATCCAATGTCACAGTTCGAATGAATATTTTAATGACTGTAGAACATAACTTTATTCGTAATTATAAAACGAAGGCGGAATAGCCTAGTCGATATAGCGACTAGGCTACGCGCTGGACGGTCCAAGGTTCGATTACTGATAGTGTCCTAAACGTCCAGACTCCTGTCAGGTCCACTGACCCTCCTATTCGGTGAGTACCGAGGTTCTTTCGCGGGGGTAAAGCGGACGGAGCGTGAAGTTAACCACTAACCTCCATCTGTTTCCGAGACCAAGAACCAGTAGCTGTACCTCTTCTCACCCTATATTCCTTCACAGGGTGCACAGAGGAAATTTCATTCATACCGAATCTTTGCTTTGAGATATCCTTCACCAAGATCACAGAAAATAAGGCAAAATAGCGAATGTTTTATGTCGTTACTGATTCATCAAAAGTGTTCCTGATCTACTTTTTCTTTGATTTACACACTATAAGTCTGTTTCATTAGCATAATTGTGATGGATAGTGACAATGACGAGACAGGCAATTTACGTACAACGCAACATTCGGCGCGTTCGCGTAACCATTGTTGCAGTGGAAAAGAAATAAGTATTACATATTCTCAGTGTGTGTGTTTGTAGCTTTGGGTATCTAACATGCAAAGCGCTGCCGTTGTATTATACCGTCACCTTTGTTCTGTCCGACCTTACAAAACGTTTCTACATTATCTCATAAACGGCAGAATTTTCAAAAAATTTACTGAGCCTAAACTGTTATTTGATTTTCTGTACAACTTTCATCCGAAACATTTCTCATTCTACGAATAATTCAGCGAGATATCATACATGGACTTTTATCTTCATGTATAGTACCCGTTAGGGCCGATTCACACTATGCGTCACGTTTCCGTTCCGTCACCGTTCGATCTTCGTTTGGTCAGAATGATCTGTGTTCACACTGACCGTTGTGTTCAGTCACCTTCCAGAACAGCACGTGATAGGAGGCCTGCGATTATTTCCATCAAATGTGCAGCCCACTGCCACGGAATGCATTTTCCGTTATTTGTTAATTGTTAGACCTTCGGTGATAATAGAATGATAGTAACTTCAAAATGCGCAACTAAAAAAACCCTGAAACCTACCTGATTTTTTCAACACTTCACCTATTTGCCCCCGTAGTTTTTCTTTCCAGACACTGTCACTATACTTCTTATTTGACACGTCATATAATTCCTCACATTTAGGCACCATTTCTATTAAATTTTCATCCACTTCTGAAGACAAAAACAGGCAGCACTCGTTGCCAGCAAACACTCGAAGTGTAGTGCAGAAGACGTAAGACTATTCACATTATTGGAATCGGGCAGGTGACAGACAGTTCCGGACCCGTTCCGTCACGTCAAACATTCTCGCTCAGCAACGGCGACGGAACGGAACTGAGGCGTGACGGAGACGTTCCTGTCAGTGTGAACATCTCCGTTTAATTACACATGAGAAAATTTTACTGAACGGTGACTTTCCGTGACGGAACGGAAACGTGACGTTTAGTGTGAATCGGCCATAAATCTTGTCAGATTTTAATGAAACTTGAATTTCCTCTACAGATTTTCGAAGAATCCTCAAATATAAAATTTCAAAAATTTTGTCCAGTGGGAGCCGAATTGTTCCATGTTGAGGGACAGATATGACGAAGCTAACAGTCGCCTTTCGCAATTTTACGAACGCGTCTAAAAATGGCGCGTGGAATGCGAATTATATGGCCAGCTGGACTAGCAAAAAAGACAAACGCTTGTGTTGTGTTAACCGTACAGCTTTTACAGCGTCTCCTGTTTATCATGAGATTCGCGAGTTTGAAATCTGAGGGCTGCAGAATGTGACAGTGCGTAACCACAGGCACCTACCTTTCAGAGTCCCGGAGTCACAAATAAACCTAATTTGAACCGAAAACTTCCGTTCGGTTCTGAGTCAAAACTTAACTCTTGTCTTAACCTTTTGGCGCCGGAATTATTTTTTAAATTTTAGCACACCCTGTATATAAAATGTGAATAATACAGGAACCAAATACGTTAGAATTATGAAACAAACTGCATTTTGAAGAGAAAAAA
>Ga0131853_10022007_pt1 | contig 11548 bp, 9 predicted proteins | sample TergutLab28metaG_FD_92764 | JGI IMG/M metagenome (GOLD analysis project Ga0131853, IMG submission 92764) | Labiotermes labralis P1 segment gut microbial communities from Petit-Saut dam, French Guiana - Lab288 P1 (version 2) (version 2) | ecosystem: Host-associated > Arthropoda: Insects >...
AGCCTCGTGAGGTCAATTGAGGAGCTACTTGAATGAAAAAAGTAGCGGCTCCAGGTCTAGAAAACAGAGATTAACGGCTGTGGGGACCCGTTGCGCTGACCACGTGACAACCCTCTATCCACAAAAGTTGGCACTAACTTCGCTGACCGGCGGCGGCCGCTCTGTCGGTATAGTTCGCGTGCGGACTAAGGCCACGGAGTTTAGTTTTTGGGCCACAGAAGACGTGAAAATTAGGTTCAACCCGTTCGAAGGCACATGCGAACATGGTGCTTTATGTTCTGCTGATGTTGCAGCTAACATGACAGGAGGCACTGCAACAGTTTCGGTGGTAAAGTGTCTCTTAAGGTCCTAAATTTCGTAGAGTTTGTAATACCGTACTCTTTAACATATTCCACAATAAGAAGGCCAGTCGAGTTACATCTGGACACCGGGACGGTCAAAAAAATCCTTTCGATATATTATTTGCATGGCTTATAATTACTAATTTTGGGTTTCCATCCAGTGAATTAATCTGTAACACACGACTCGTGGACCAATCCTTTCACTAACCACACCTGCGGGTGACTAACGATTCATGTAGACAGGACGTGACAGTCCTTGTCACTGCGCACCATAGCCGACCCACCGACGTAAGGGGCCGTTACTTGACGCTGCATTACTGATGGCCCTTATGCACTGCGTCTCTTTCTATTTGAATGTTTTAGGAAAATGTGTGCACACAGAAGACATCCATAACACAAAAAGCCAATTCTAAATCGGTGGCAGCACACCCGTATCGGTAAATATTTTGCAATTTTGTTGGAGCAAAATTCCGTATACATTCGGAAAGTAATAATTTCTTTAAACTGAGATAGGCTTCCCATTGTCAGCAACGTAACGTAGACTGGGGATTAAACTTATTTCCCTCATAAATCTGCACTGTTTCAACATTTTTTAATTTAATTTAAAGCTTCATGACGACTAAATTCGATAAAATATTTTCGGGCTAACAGCTTCATCAGGTGGTTGAATGACGAGTAAACCAACGTTTCGAGGGACATCTCTCTCCTTTTCGGCTAGCCCGAGAATATTTTATTGAATTCTTCACTTACCAACACTTCGAATTATTCTGGCTCCTTCAACAAAGAGGGGACATGCTAATGTAATCATAACATATGCCCTCGTTTCTGCTTCTTCTTTCTGTTCACTTCTTTAGTGGAAGTAATACGTTCGGGTTGCTAACATGTGAAGGGGCGATATTCGTAGATTTGAAAATGAAGCGGACTGTGCATTTTCAGCACAGACATCCATGGCTTTGATGAAGTGATTCATTAAGCTAATATGAAAGCCTAAGTTTGCTGGCATACAGTTCGTGCTATTCATCCATGTTGGCAACCATGACTTCAGTGTTTATCGGTAATGTGATGGCGTTGAAGGTGTTGGCTTAGCCATAAGTAGCACGTAGTATAAAGATGAATTTAGAGGCGTTTCTCTACTTAATTAAGGAACGCGCCATCAAGATCTTTAGGAAAGTGAATGTACTTTTACTTCCTGAAAAGAATAGCTTTGACCTTGACTGCGTGGGTTGGGTTGTCTCTGGACGGATCTTTTGGAGACAAGTTGTGACTCCTGTGAAGAATATACAAGTCTCTGTGACTGCAAAGTGTGGATTTTTAGCACGACTGCACTTCATCCTAATATATCTTTAATTGCAATATACCGTTTATTGTTCATATATGTAACGGCCTGACTTCCCGCCTAGATCATAGATATTCTCGTGAGTCAACGCCTTTACCATTAGCTTCACGAACCTCGATCTCTGTTCTAGAAGGTTTTCTCTTTACTCTTGGGGACATAACTGCCCGATAGCGGCTGGAAAGGTGGCTGGTCAAGTGTCAAAGCTGTTCTGGACATGGTGACTGAGAAAAAATACTCTGGTCTGTCGGGGATGGCCTTCCTATCAAACAGCAGCAGCTTAGTCCCTTCTACCTGATGAAACCATTGACGTTAAGCAGTAAACATGGGGTTGAGTTTAATTTTAAGAACTTCACAATTATCTGAGCCTTACTGCTAGTTAAGTTTAGAGTTACTGTATTGTGACTAGTGTATGGTTTAGGGAAAGGAGCCGCAGCCACGAGAAAGTGTCAGTGCGTAGGTCAGTTTCTAACACAGTCAGATTTGTTGCTTGACAACAGAACTGTGGAATTTCGAACCGTGTATTGGTTGTTTTATTGAGGCTGGTAAGGGACGAGGCACTGGTGTTAAGAAGTTTAACCCGATTTTATAAGTGGCCTCGAGGGAATTTGTAACTATCACAGCAAGAAAGTTTTGAATACAGTTGGGATTTCGGTAGCCGGCAAGCGGAGCTTTTTGGGGAGATCCGTGACTAGCGCTCAGGCAAATTGTTCTTCCTCAAGAAGGGTGACGTAAGTAGGCAATTTAGGAATTTTATAATATTTTACAGGTCAACCACAAATGTTGGTACAGCGGAATCAAGGAAGCTCAGGGACGTTGGTCAAGTGAAGACTATGCTGTAAACAGATCATTCTTCTTTTGTTTTTATGTACTTTTCCAAAACTGTATAGAAATATTATGTCAGTCATATAAATATATCCATTTTTTTGATAAACATGAAATTAGTATTGAATATGTGACATTCGTAATTATACTTCTTCCATTCTCACACCGAATCCTCATAAGAACGGTGTTAGTGTCATTCTCCCATCTCCTGTTTGGGGTTCTAAGTAGCCGGTTTCCAAGAAATTTTCCCACCAGAATTATGTGTTCATAAATTTTCTCTCCCATCCTAGACGCATGCCTAACCCAGGGTCATCTCGTAAATGTCACTATACTGAAAATAGAAGGCGAGTTGTGTAAATTATGAACATTTCTCCTTATGTGGCTTCTAAATTGCAGATTTATCTTAAACTTTCCTAGGCTCAGGTACTTTCCAAAGTGTTCTGTTCTCACACACTTGCAGCTTGCTGTCTTTCCCAGGAACCGGCAAAGTTTCAGATGCATACAGAACGCCCAAACAAAACAAATGTTACTGCAACAACTGACCAACACACTTCATGTTCATTATGACCTTTAGTGTTACTTTCTTTGGAGCACAAAGGTTTTTATGGGCATGTATATGTGCAGGGGTGGATTTACCTTGAAGCTAATGAAACTTATGTTTCAGGTCCCCTCACTTTCTCGGGCCACCTACAAGGCCCTGGGAGGGGCCCTAAATAAATATGCACTTTGGTACATAATTTTTTATTTCTGGTTTTGTATTCTTTTTCTGGAAGAAGGCCCTCAAAATTATTCATAAGCTTCAGGCCCCCCAAAACGTGGATATGCCCCCGTGTGTGTGTGTGTGTGTGATTGCAGGTTTTTGTATTTCGTATGAATGTGCTCCATTTTCTTGCAACGTTTACGGCAGGAAAGAAGGTGAATTAAGTAAGGAAAATGTTCTACGAGGGGGTGCTGATAAATCCTTAGCCCGACCAGAAAGGAAACAAGCTACAGCGACCAAACGCGGGATTTATTCAACATACTCCCCGCGAAGCTCAATACACTTCTTAGTCCGTTGCTCTAACTTTTGCAAGCCACTCAAAAAAAAAAACATTCAGAAGGATGTCCGTCCAACCAGGTCTCCGCGGCAGCAATGACGTTCGCGTCGGACGAAAAATGGCAACCTTTCAATTGTTTTTTCAGTCCAGGGAAGAGGTGGTAGTCCGACGGGGCTAGATTCGGAGAATAGGGTGGGTGATCAAGACATTGGAAGCCCAGGTAGGCCATTTTCTTCTGGGTTGCAAGTGCCCGGTGAGCCGGGGCATTGTCGTGCAAGAACAAGACTTCCTTGGTGACCTTCCCGCGGTGTTTTTCTTTCAAAATGACCTTCAGTTGCACCAGCAGAGATGAGTAATACTCCGCGTTGATAATTTGGCCCTTTGGAAGATAATAAATGAGGAGGATGCCTTCTTGAACCCCAAAAATCAGGCGAGAACTTTGCCAGCGGATTTTTGCGCTCGGAATTTTTTGGGGCCGGGTGGGCCGCTATGCCGCCACTCCACTGAATGTTGCTTTGCCTCCGGGTCATAGTGATATAACCGGGTTTCGTCCATGGTCACCAATTGCGACAGAATATCATGTGGATCGCGCCGAAAAATTCCAAAAGTTGCTCAGACGGCTGGCACCGTTGACGTTTTTGATCCGAGTTCAGGCATTTCGGGACCCACTTGGCGGAGAGCTCCCGCATGTCAAAATCTCCATGAGTGATGGACCCCACCCGCTCACGTGAGATACCCAGTTGGTCAGCTATTGATTTAGCCAAAATCCGGCGGTCTTCCAAGATTAGGTCATGAATTTGATCAATAATCTCTGGGGTGTTCACTGTTTTGGGTCGTCCAGGACAAGGCACAACACAGGTGCAAAAATCAACACGTTTAAACTGGGCCACCAAGTTCTTGACGGTGGCATACGATGGTGCATGTTCCCCTAATGTTTCTGTCCGAATGGCGTGAAGTTCCTTCGGCGTCTTGCCTTACAAAAAAAAATTGACAGCTCGCGTCTCCATGTTGTTGAAATCGCGCGCGTCGCCTGACATGCTTCATTTCAGCCTCTGTAACAAGAAAAGACTTGCAATTCGTCACATGAACAGACCCCAATTTCCGACACTATCGATTTCCGTCCTAAGACATCGCGAAGTAGGTCGGGCTAAGGACTTATCAGCACCCCCTCGTAGTTGACCAGAAAACCACAGAGCTTGTAGACAGCGTATTGGTGAAGTCCTGGGTTGGATGGGAAGAGAAAATTGTATTTAACCTCGCTGTTAGTTGCTATTGTTACGTGGTGTCGTTGGTAGATGACTATATATTAATATGGAACATTGTTGGAATGATAAGGAAGGAGACACACTGCAGTGTTCAGAGCAAGACATGTCCCAGTGCTGTTTTGTCCGCCACAAATCCCGCATAGATTAGCCTGAGATCGAACTCTGTTCTGTGTGAGTGGCCGGCGATTAACTGCCTGAACTTAGGTTCTCCCGTTGTTTGTCCAGTAAATTTCACTACATCGTCTACCTTCTTTACCCGAACCAATGCATAAAGCGTCTTCTCTGTAAACCGAAACATAGCTGCTAGTCATCAAGAAACCCACACGTAAGTTACTGGTGTCATTGATATTGAGTGAGTGTAGGGGCCTTTTCATCGGGCTAATGAAGACATAACCATCGCTGTGAACAGCTGCAGCACCTTTAGAGAAGGATCTAGTCAACACAAACGTAAACACATGAACGAACAAACAGAACTGAGGGACAGGATCTAGAAACGCGACCCGCAACGTCGTGGAGGTTGGATAGGTAATGGAAATACTGTCTTACAGGGAGGGACCGTGAGGTTTATCGCCACTGCCACCATGTACGTATGTACAGACGCATTCTTAAATGTACTTCGCTATTCAGCGATCACATGTTTCGGCACTGGTCACCAATGAAGACCATTCCATACGTGATTTGAGGCTTCCGCCGCGGTGTACATGAGGTCGTTGCTCTTCTGGGATGTTACCCAGCGTTGATTGGTAGTTTCCGACGTTTCGGGACGGCCTCTTCCTTCCATATTCAGGGGTAAGGAAAGGGGTAGCAGGGCTTGCCTGAACCTTGAAGATGTGACCGATAGACTGTCCCGAAACGTCGGTAACTACCAGTCAACGCCCCGTAACGTCACAAAAGAGCGAAGACCACAAGACCGCTCAATGTTTTCTTTCCTCTTCACTAATAAACAGAATGCTGTGGCATAAATTTCTGAATTTCAAGCAACTGTAATAAACAGCCACACTTTACAGGAGTCGACTTAAACAGTGGATACCGAGGTGGTTCAGTGATGAGTGGGTTCCCGTCACCATGGCATGGCGCGTCCTCAGGTTGCGGTTGGAGGAACGGCCTCCAATATGGAGGGTAGCCGCGAATATATTGAATAAGCAGTCGCGGGCAGCCGACAAGGGGTGGTCCTCCAGCTTGAGGGTTGGGCGAGGTGTTGACAAATCCTCACCGTAAAAACTGGCTTTGTTACGAAACATGAACACTTGCCTCGGGCCGGATTGATACATTGGTACGACCTAAGCAACGAAAAAGGGACATGACATTTTGCACGTGGAATGTTAGGAGCCTGTATAGGGCAGGTTCACTTGCAGCAGCAGCCAGGGAATTAGCAAGATATAAATAGATTTAGAGGTTGTGCAGGAGGTTAGGTGGGAAAGGGGGCATGTTAAGAGCAGGGGATTATAATTTTTTTTTGGAAGAGGAAACAAACAATCAATTGGGAACAGGATTTTTTTTTGTACATGACAGAACAGTCAGCAGTTAGGAGAGTAGAGTTTGTTAGCGATAGGTTGTCATATATAGTTCTGAGAGGTCGCAGGTGTGGTATCATTGTTTTGAATGTGCATGCACCGACTGAGGAGAAAAGTGATGATTCAAAAGACAGTTTTTATCAGGAACTAGAGCAGGTTTTTTTATCATTTTCCTAAGTGCCATATGAAAATTATATTATGAGATTTTAATGCAGAAGTGGGGAGAGATAATATTTTCAAACCGACATTGGGGTTGAGAAGCTACATCAGGGCAGTAATCGTAATGGTGTTAGAATAGTAAACTTTGCCACATCATAAAATCTAGTTGTTATGAGCACGATGTTCCCTCACCGAAACATTCATAAGTACACCTGGATCTCTCCTGATGGGAAGACTCACAACCAGATTGATCACATATTGATACGTAGGAGATGGCATTCGAGTATACCAGATGTACGAAGTTTCATAGGGGCTGACTATAATACTGATCACTATCTGGTGGTTGCAAAAGTTAAGGAAAGATTGACAGTAAGTAAACAAGAAGCACAGAAGTTTGATGTGGAACGATTTAATCTGAGGAAGTTAATTAAACTGGAGGTTAGGAAACAGTATCAGATTGAGATTACAAACAGGTTTTCAGCTTTGGAGAACTTAATTGGTGACAAGGACATAAATGGGTCTTGGGTGAAGATTAAAGGGAATTTAAAAACTTCAGCTAAAAAGAACCTAGGTCTGCACGAATTGAAGAATGTTTGATGAAGAATGTTTAGGTTTTTTTTGGATCAAAGGAAGCGGGTTAAAATACAGTGAATACAGGATCCAAGACAAAGCAATATATATAATCTGAAAAATGTAAAACGTGAAGCTGGCATACATTTCAGGAATAAAAAGAAGGAATATCTGAAAGCTAAAATCGAGGAACTTGAAACTAACAGTAAGATCAAAAATATTATTGACTTGTATTGGGGCATCAATGAATTTAAGAAGGTTTAGCAGCCTAGAACTTATATAGTAAATGATGAGAAGGGTAGTTGGGTTGCAGACTCCCGCAGTATTTTGGCTAGGTGAAGGAACCATTTCTCCCAGCTATTGATGGGGTTAATGATGTTAGGCAGACAGAAATACACACAGCAGAACCACTAGTACCTGAGCCAAGTGCCCTTGAGGTTGAGATGGCTATCAAAAAACTAAAAAGTCACAAATCACCGGGTATTGATTAAATCCCAGCAGAACTTTTAAGGCAGGGGGTCGAACAATTCACTATGATATCCATAAACCTGTTGTTTATATTTGGAAAAAGGAGGAATTGCCTGAGGAGTGGTAGGAGTTGATCATTGTACCTTTCTATAAGAAGGGCGATAGAACAAATTGTAGTATGTATAGGGGCATATCACTGTTTCCAACTACGTACAAAATTTTATCCAACATCCTGCTGTCAAGGTTTACACAATATGCAGAGGGAATTATTGGGGATCAACAATGTGGATTTCGACGTAACGTGTCAACTACTGATCAAATAGTCTGCTCTCGTCAAATACTTTCGAAAAAAAAATGGGAATGCAGTGTAGTAGTGCATTAGCTCTTTATAAACTTCAAGAAAACCTATGATTCAGTTAGGAGGGAAGTCTTGTATAATATCCTCATTGAGTGTGGTATCCCTGTGAAACTGGTAAGGCCAATAAAAATGTGTCTGACCGAAACGTATAGCAGAGTCCGGTAGGCAATTATTTGTCTAGTATGTTCTCTCTTAAGAATGGTTTAAAACAATGAGATGCTCTGTTGCCATTGCTGTTCAACTGTGCTGTAGAGTATGCCACCAGAAGGTTTCAGGTAATCCAGGATGGGGTGCAATTAAATTGTACACATCAGCTTCTGGTTTATGCCGATGATGTTAATATATTGGTAGGCATCGTATATACTATAAAGGAAAAACGCAGAAGCTTTGGTAGTGGCTAGTAAGGAGTTTGGCCTAGGAGTAAATGCTGATAAAACCAAGTACATGTTCATGTCTCGAGATCAGAATGCAGGACGAAATCACAGTATGTAGACTGATGATAGTTCCTTTGAAATGGTGGAAGAGTTAAAATATTTGGGAACAACCTTAACATTTCAAAATTTTATTCAGGAAGATATAGAGCAGACTGATCTCAGGAAATGCTTGCTATCATTCGGTGCAGAATTATTTGTCTTCAAGTTTCCTGTCCAAAAATCTAAAGAGTAAGGTATACAGAGCTATAATTTTGCCTTTTGTTTTGTATGGGTGTGAAACTTGGTCGCTCACATTGAGGGAGGAACGTAGGCTGAGGGTGTTGGAGAATAGGGTTTTGAGGAGAATATTTGGGTATAAGAGGGACGTGGTGGCAGGGAGTGGGGGAAAACTATATGATGAGGAGTTTAATTGCCTGTACTCCTCATCCATTATTGTTCGGATGATAAAATCGAGAAGAATGAGACTGGCGTGGCATGTAACACATATGGGGGAGGAGAGGCGTCTGCAGGATTCTGGTGTGGAAACCTGAGGGTGAGAGATCACTTGGGAGACCCGGGCTTAGATGGGAGGATAATATTAAGATGGATCTTCAGGAAGTGGCATGTGGGTGTATGGACTGGATCGAGCTGGCTCAGAATAGGGACAGGTGTCGGGCATTTATAAATGCGGTACTGAATGTTCGGGTTCCGTAGAATGCGGGTAATTTCTTGCCTAGCTGAAAACCCGTTAGCTGCTCAAGGAAAATTCTGCTCCATGGAGTGAGTAAGTAATCTGAGGTGGTTAATTATTCCCCTGCTATATGAAACACAATGGTTGTTACTTAGTGACTTAAATAGAAGTTTTCCTTGAGCACGCCGGTAAGGCGTAAAGGGTACTGTAAGAATAAGGCCATTCAATCTCAACCGCGGCGCTAGATGGAGATGGATGGCCAGTTTATGTGCTTGCTGACTGCTTTATCCCCGGAATAGGGCTTCGCGGTACGCGTTGAATAGAAGGCTGGAAGGGCCCTCGAGCTGGTCTTTTGTCCCTGCAGGAAGTCAGCGGTTATCGAGGCCGTAGCCACGGCATTATACCGAGTGCGCTGTCGCGGTTTCGTAGTCAGTACTTTTGAAAAATTCTTAATCGTCTGTCCGCTGAAGTTCGGGCCGGGGGGGGGGTCCCTCATCACTACGTTGCGGGGCGTCTGAAGGTTTCAGATGGACGAGCAGACGCGGACAGTTGGTAAGCCGTTTTATGTAATGAAAGGTTTGGAACTGTAACATGAAAACATTACGTATGCGTTGAAGAATAGAGTGTTGAAGGGTTTCGTAGAGTTCCGTAGTAATTTGGAAATAACCTGGGATAGGACTTGCGGGGTTGCTGTATGTAGGGCCCCGTAACAAACAGGAATTTCTCACAATAATGTACAAGTTGATTGAATGGTCTTTATATTTAAAAATTTGTTCTAAGGCAAGCTGTATAGGTAGTTAAATTCACAGGACATACAGAATTCTTAAATTTCTGATAGCCGCCATATTTAATTGTGAGTCCCATTGGTATTATTCACACGTCAAAACAGTATTGCCACATCATTCCAGACACTGAGTGCCCGAAGTTCTGTTGGATTATTTTCTTGGTTGGGTGATAAGTTCAGGAGCCTCCCCCCCCCCCCTTCCTTCCTTTTGCCTAAAAATCTCGACGAACTTAAAATTTGGATTCAAGTTACTTTGAATCAATTGGCATGCAAATGTCGATTATTTTAAATGAGACTGGGCGTTGTTTCTGTGTGTATTGAATCACCAGTGAGGTTGTCATTGGTATCCGGTCATACATTGGTTTTTTTTTTCAAATTTAATATGGGCAAATATCATTTTTTACTGCCACTGGATATGAAACGATTATCAGGAAGTAATCTGCAGGTCTAATGTGGAATCGTTGTGAATCGAGAATAAGAGAAGGCAGTGTGTCTTTTTCAGGCAACAGTGCTATGTATGTGGCTTATAGGCACTGAAGGAAGGCCGAATGGGTCAGCCAAAATGACTTTTTTGTGTCAGTTACTGTCCTACCCGCTTATAACGTCATAGTTTTATGCGACACCTTGTATGTAGCGTCAAGTATTTTGTAGCCCCAATTAATTCCTCACTGTTAACGGTTAGAACAACACTCTTTTATAGCGACACAAAATATCCAGCCCCTTTTATGTCGTTATTACCGAGTTCGATTGTGTTTCATTATTGGTTTATTCGGTTTGCTTTTACTGTCTTTGTCTCTTTTGCCCTCCTAGTCATTAATTCTTTCCTTTATTCATTCATTCATTCATTCATTCAGTTTTTCATTCATTCATTCTTTCTTTCTTTCCTTCCTTCCTTGGGTCTGTCTTTTTATGCCTGGTGACTGGGTGCGACTTTGTGGAATGTACTGTTCACGGACTGATGTTCACGTCAATGAGACAGTATCGGTATTGGGGAATAATAACAGAATATTAGGTTTCAACACCACAATTAGAAACGCCCGTTCTGTTGGCCTGAGGCGGTCCTCGTACCCATGTTGTTCTCAGATTCGCGGTAGGGCTGATTCAAAATCGGCACTTACAAGGCTGCTGGTACACCAATTGAATCGAGCGTCTCACTGAAATGGTGCAAAGACAAACCCAGCTTGACTCGACAAGTGCAGTGTACCAGAGACGTGCAGAACAAATACTTCTGCAATATATTTGTGAGTCACTCCACGCGATGTTCAGTGCGGCATTTCAGCCTCATTTTTCATCACGTGAAATAGAGTTTATTGGCAGAATTGTTTCACGAGAGTGGAAAAATGTGACTTTTTAATTTTACCTTCCGTTCCGTAACAATAATTTGTTTTGTTGAGCGAAGGGTAGCTAGAATTTTTCATAATGGTTTGTGTAGTAGCCCAATACATGGAATTATAATTAACCAAGGCGTCTGTTATGTTCCTACACAAACGTGGGGACGGTTGCCTTTTTGGTGTATCCGCTGCAGATTGTAACAACACACACACACACACACACACAAACAAGGAAAGATTGATCTACAGCATCTGAGCTGTCGATACCATTCTTTTCTTTAGTGATAGTTATTAAAGTTTAAGGAGCCATTTTACAGAAATGACATGATAATTTAGAGTAAAGTAAACCTTCTTTGAAGAGATGTGCAGTTGACATTAATGGCCCGAGGTAGTATATATGTAGGTAACATGACAAGTTGTTGAAGCATAACGCAGATATATATATATATATATATATAT
>Ga0131853_10022009_pt1 | contig 11548 bp, 9 predicted proteins | sample TergutLab28metaG_FD_92764 | JGI IMG/M metagenome (GOLD analysis project Ga0131853, IMG submission 92764) | Labiotermes labralis P1 segment gut microbial communities from Petit-Saut dam, French Guiana - Lab288 P1 (version 2) (version 2) | ecosystem: Host-associated > Arthropoda: Insects >...
ACAACCGGCAATAACCATAGCTTTGACGCGGGTGTATCTGGTGTGCGCTCAACCATTGAGATTCTTAATGATGTAGGCCTTGGCTTTACCGGGACTTTCTTAACGCGCGAGTGCCGTGACGAAGTTACTATGATTGAGGTCAATGGCTTCACATTCGCGCTGATAAATTACACGATGCACACCAACGCTATATGCTTTGGCTATTACAATTACATGGTGAAAATCATCTACCACGACTTGGTAGAGCAATCACAAATCGATTACGATATGATTAGGGAAAGTATCGCCCGCGCCCGCGCCCTAAACCCAGATTTCGTAGTAGTTTTGCCGCACCTAGGAATCGAATATTACGGCACTATGAACCGTGCCGGTGGCGGCCATCAGTGGGATGTTTTTAATAGAGATGATACCCGCTGGTATAACTGGATGCGTACACTGCATTTCATGCTGGAAGCAGGCGCCGATATTATAATGAGCCATCACCCGCACACACTGCTTCCGGCGGAGTTTGTTTATGTAACCGACCCTTGCGGCACGGTACGCCGCACTTTTATTGCATATTCTATGGCCAACTTTGTATCGGCGCAGTACACATGGCCTAGGGACACTAGCGCGGTGTTTTATCTGGATTTTGAAAGGGTAGGTGACGGGCCGGCGGAGCTTGTAGGGGCCGCTTTTACACCCACATGGGTACGCAGGAGAGACATGACTACCGGCAATTTTGATTTTACTGTTTTCCCGGTGAAAGAAACATTACAGCGCATAAACGCCGGTGATTACGCAGATTTTAGGCCATCTGATCTGTACCGTATACGCAGGGTACAATTGGATGTGACTCATATGCTGTACGGTGTACCAATTCCTGAAGAATATATGCAATACGAATATCCCATCGTAAGATATAGGACACTTTGCCAGTTTCCGGGGCTGCCGCTATGGGGTACTTTGCCTTGGCGATGACCGGTTAATTGAAATAAAATGAAGGGGATAACTTACAATGAGGAGAATAGGATTATTTTTGATCATTCTGATAGCAGTAATAGTGATTGCTGCTTGTGGTGGCAGAGGTAGCGCAGGCAATGTGACACAAGATATTAATGAAACTACTTACGTGAATGAAAATCCCGGCTATGAGGAAACTGCGAAAATTTTAACGGATGGACTATCTCCATCATCCGGCCGTATATTTTTATTTGGCGAGGTACACGGTATTCCCGAAATAATGGACAGGCAACTTGAAATATGGGGCGATTTCTATCATAACTATGGAATGCGCCATCTTTTCATAGAAGCATCATACTTTACTGCGCAGTTTCTTAACATATGGATGCAAGCCGATGATGACACTATACTATATCAACTGTTTTATGACTGGCGTGGTTCGCCTGCACACAATCCCCATAAGCTTGTTTTTTACAGAACAATCAAAAACTACTTCCCGGAAACGGTTTTCCATGGTACAGATGTAGGGCATCAAAGCGCTTCAACTGGCCAGCGGTTTATACGCCACCTCACAGACAATAATTTGCAGGATACTGAATCATATCGCCTTACCCGCGAAAGTATAGCGCAGTTTAACCACTTTAACCGCGAGGGCAGCCATGCTGTCCGTGCCTATTACAAGCCGCGTAATTTTATCCGCGAGTTTGATAGGCTGGGTAATCAGGATGTTATGGCTATCCATGGCGGAGCTCATATCGCATCTGAATATTTTTTGGGATATACCGGTGTGCCATCAATGGCCACTGTTTTGCGTGAGCGATATGGGGATGCGCTGCAAATTGTTGATATGTCGCATTATGCCTCCCCCCGGAGTGAGCCATACCGGGTAGACATAATATCTGTAGGCGGTATTGATTTTGAAGCATCATATTTTGGTATTGATAGACATAGTTTCACAACTGGTGATGGGCGTGAAATAATAGGGCGTGAATTTTGGCGGTTGGAAAATGCCTATGAGTATTTTCGCGATAACCCTCTAACCGGCAATGTTCTGCCCTTTCACAATTTCCCTATGTATGTGGAAGTAGGGCAGGTATTTATTATGGACATCCACTTAGCTGATGGTACGGTTGATAGGGGATATTACCGCGCTAGCGGTCACTACTGGAATAATCTAAGGTCGACACAGGAATTTACGCCATAGGGATAAAATTGACCACAAATATTGAAACAACAAAGCTTGCAATGATATACTTAGGGGCGAGACTAACATACAATGGAGGAAACAGAATGAAAAAAGTAATAATCATTGGTGCCGCAGGCCGCGACTTCCACAACTTCAATACTTATTACAGAAATAACCCGGCCTATAAAGTGGTAGCCTTTACCGCCGCTCAAATACCAGACATTGCAGGCCGTAAATATCCACCAGCACTGGCAGGTGAATTATATCCGGAAGGCATTCCTATCTACGCCCAAGATGAACTCGAAAATCTTATCGCAACTCTGGAAGCGGACGAATGTGTATTCTCTTATAGCGATATATCTTATAACGATGTTATGGCCTTAAGCGCCCGTGTAAACGCGGCAGGTGCAAATTTCTCATTGCTCGGCTACAAAAACACGATGATTAAAAGCACAAAACCCGTGATAGCGGTAGGCGCCACCCGCACAGGCTGTGGAAAAAGCCAAACCTCACGCCGCATAGTAGAAGTGCTGATGGAACATGGCTTAAAAGTTATAGCCGTACGCCACCCCATGCCCTATGGGGACTTGGAAGCCCAAAAAGTCCAACGCTTTGCTACAATAGAAGATTTAAAGCTGCATAAATGCACAATTGAAGAGATGGAAGAATACGAACCCCACATAGCCCGCGGTAATGTAATATATGCTGGCGTGGACTATGAAGCCATCTTGCGTGCGGCGGAAAATGATCCAGCTGGTTGCGATGTAATACTATGGGACGGCGGCAACAATGATTTCCCATTCTACAAGCCTGACTTGATGGTAACGGTAGCCGACCCACACAGGCCGGGGCATGAATTAAGCTACTACCCAGGCGAAGTAACCCTGCGTATAGCCGATGTTGTAGTAATAAATAAGATAGACAGTGCCGACTTTGAAAATATTCAAACTGTTAGGGCTAATATAGCCGCTGTAAACCCAGATGCCATAGTAATAGAGGCAGCCTCCACTATCACGATTGAGGATTTATCTATAATTAAAGGTAAGCGGGTGCTGGTTGTAGAAGATGGCCCAACCCTTACCCACGGTGAGATGAAAATAGGCGCAGGAATAGTTGCCGCAAGGCGCTTTGGCGCGGCGGAAATTGTTGACCCAAGGCCAACCGCGATAGGAAGCTTGGCCGACACCTATAAAAAATACCCCCATATAGGTAGCCTGCTACCTGCCATGGGCTACGGCCAAGAGCAAATGGCTGACCTAGCCGCTACAATAGATAACACAGACTGCGATGCCGTGATAATAGCAACACCAATAGACCTAAACCGCGTTATCAAGATTAATAAACCCAATACAAGGGTAGACTACAGTTTGCAAGAGCTGGGGCAACCAAACTTGGAGGACGTACTAGCGGAGTTTGTAGGGGCGCTGAAAGCATAAGAAAACCTTTGGGCCAAACATCAAAACCAGAAAAAGGTTCATCATTAGTATCAAAACCGTAAAGGTTAAAAAATATGATTGACAATTGCGCCTACAACCCGTATAATCCCCGCTAATCCAACGCATAACAAAAAGTCGGTTTACCCCGACTTTTTTGTCATGTAAAAACGTATATTATAAAGCGAGTCTTCTCGCGGCGATTTCGTTCATAGCCGTTTTCAAAACGAAACGGCTTCTCAATCCGAAACGCTTAAATTATCTCATGGGGTGATAAATATGGCAGAAAAGAAAACAGTCCTGACCTACGAAGGTCTAAAAAAACTGGAAGCAGAACTGCAAGAGTTAAAGGTAGTGCGGCGTAAAGATGTTGCCGCTAAAATCAAAGAAGCACGTGGCCAAGGTGATCTTTCCGAAAACGCTGAATATGACGCCGCAAAAGAAGAGCAGGCCGAAATAGAAGCCCGTATAGCTACAATTGAAAAGATGCTAAGAAGCGCCGAAGTTATTGATGAAGATGATGTGGACAAAGACAGCATTGGCCTAGGCAGCAGAGTAACCATTTTGGATATAGAGTATAACGAAAAGTTAGAATACTTAATCGTAGGCTCAACAGAGGCTGACCCAACAGGCGGGCGTATTTCCAACGAATCCCCCCTTGGTGAGGCCCTGTTAAAACGTAAGCGTGGCGAAACCGTATCAGTGGACGCGCCCGATGGCGTTATTAAGTATCAAGTACTGGACATTGCATAGTGCGAGTTAAATCGTAATCCCTCGCCAATACAAGGGAGTAAAATTATGGATATTGTACCAACAGACCAGCACCAAGAACAAGAACTGCACGAGCAGCAGCGTATCCGCCGCGAAAAGCTGACAGCCCTGCAAGAATCCGGCGCAGACCCGTTTTTACACGTAGCCTATCAAGTCACGGCCTATAGCAAAGAAATTAACGATGATTTTGAAGCGTTTGAAGGCAAGCACGTTAGCATAGCAGGCCGCCTAATGACAAGGCGTATAATGGGCAAGGCCTCTTTCGCGGATATACAAGATAAAGATGGACGTGTGCAAACGTATATTCGCCGTGATAATATCGGTGATGAAGCTTATGATGCCTTTAATAACTATGATATCGGCGATATTGTAGGACTAAGTGGTGAAGTTTTCCGTACAAATAAAGGTGAAATTTCTGTTAAAGTAAGTAGCCTGACACTACTGGCTAAAAGCCTGCAAGTCCTGCCCGAAAAATGGCATGGTCTAAAGGATCAAGAAGCCCGCTACCGACAGCGCTACTTGGATTTAATTGTAAATCCGGAGATAAAAGACGTATTTACAAAGCGTACAAAGATAATCAAGGCGATACGCAAATTTTTAGACGAGCGGGACTATCTTGAAGTAGATACGCCTGTACTGCAAACCGTAGCCGCCGGGGCTGGAGGCACAGCACGTCCTTTTATATCCCATCATAATACGCTGGATTTGGATATGTATATGCGTATAGCGTTGGAATTGCCGCTTAAGCGCTTAATTGTAGGTGGTTTTGACAGGGTATATGAATTGGGGCGCTGTTTCCGTAACGAAGGTATAAGCACAAAGCATAACCCGGAATTTACCATGCTGGAGTTATATCAGGCCTACACAGACTATCATGGCATGATGGAGCTAACCGAATCTATGTTCCGTCAAGTGGCGCTTGATGTGCTTGGAACAGCAGTTGTGCCATGGGGAGAACACGAGATTGATTTGTCGAAGCCCTTTGCAAAGCTTACAATGGTAGAGGCTGTGCGACAGTATTCTGGCGTTTGCTTCGACCAGATTCCTGATTTGGATGCGGCTAGGAATGTTGCTAAAAAGTACAATATTGCATACGAAAGCCACCATGGGAAAGGAAATATATTGGAAGCTTTCTTTGACCAATACGTGGAGAAAAACTTGGTACAGCCCACATTTATATTGGACCATCCAACAGAAATATCCCCGCTTACAAAGCGCAAGCCCGATAATCCCGAGTACACAGAGCGTTTTGAACTGTTTATATATGGGCGTGAGATGGGCAACGCATATTCGGAGCTAAATGACCCGATAGACCAGCTTCAGCGCTTCCAGCATCAGGAGGCCCTACGTGCGGCTGGCGAAGATGAGGCTTCTATGACTGACCATGACTTTGTAATGGCACTGGAATACGGTATGCCACCTACCGGCGGTTTGGGTGTTGGGGTTGATAGGCTCATTATGCTGCTTACAAACTCAAGTTCGATACGGGATGTTATTTTCTTCCCTACTATGAAGCCTCTGCGTTAATATTTTCCCGCAAAACTTGACGTATTGGGCATACATGGTTACAATACTTTAGTTACAAACATAGCATTTCAACGGGCGATATTGCGCCCATGATATTGATTAGCAAAGAAGAGGAGGTGAAATCTTTGGCTAATATTAAATCCGCAAAGAAGAGAATCCTTGTTTCTGCCAAGCGGCAAGCCCGCAATAAGCATATCAATTCTGCTACCAAAACCGCTATTAAAAAAGTAACAAAGGCGGTAGGTGCAGGTCAAAAAGACGATGTACAAGCTTTGCTGTCGCAGGCTGTATGCGCTATTGATAAAGCGTGTTCTAAAGGCGTTTATCATAAGAATACTGCGGCAAGAAAGAAATCCAGACTGGCAAAGCTGGTTAATAAAGCTGTGTAGTATTTAATAAATCTTCCCGGTAAGCCGTGTTATGCGGCCTACCGGGAATTTTTTTTATATTTTATAACGCGCAAATTTACTAATTAGGAGGATATAATGCGTTACTCAACTTTTGGTAAGACAGGCATTAAAATGTCGGCGCTGGGTTTTGGTACTATGCGCCTTCCTATGCGTGATGATGGTGATAAACGGGTTGTGGATGAAGATTTAGCTATACCGCTTTTGCGGCGTTCGTTTGAACTTGGCGTTAATTATGTAGACACTGCACCATATTACTTAGAAAAGTTAAGCGAAGGTGCTGTAGGAAGGGCTATCAAGGGCTATCGTGATAAGGTGTATATTTCCACAAAAAATCCTATAGAGAATGACTCTGCTGATGATTGGATGAAGAGATTGGAGAGTTCCCTCAAGCAGCTGGATGTGGATTACATTGATTTTTATCATTTTTGGGGCATTGGTCTTGATGGTTTCAAGCGCTGGGAGGGCTTAAGCGACGGGCCGCTTCAAGCCGCAGAGCGGGCTAAGGCTGAGGGGCTTATCAAGCATCTTTCGTTTTCGTATCACGACACAGCTGAGAATTGTAGGCACATACTTGAAAGCGGGCGGTTTGATTCGGTTCTGATTCAGTACAATTTGCTAGACCGTTCTAATGAAGAGAATCTTGCTATTGCCAAGGAGAATGGCCTTGGTGTTGTAATAATGGGGCCGGTAGGTGGGGGGCGTTTAGGTGCGCCAAGTGAGGTCATACGAGGGTTACTCAAAGAAAAACCCGCCAGTACCGCAGAAATGGCCCTGCGCTTTGTACTGGCCAATCAAAACGTAGACGTGGTGCTTTCGGGTATGCAAAATTTAGAGCAGCTTGAAGAAAACGCAGTAATTGCTTCTGCCGCAGGCAAGCTGACGGAAGCCGAACTGGCCCAAGTAAATGCTATGATGGCAGAAAACTCCAAATTGGCTAAACTATACTGCACAGCTTGTGATTACTGTCTGCCCTGCCCGCAAGACATAAAAATCCCGCATATTTTTGGCATAATGAATAACCACCGTGTTTACGGCTTAACAGACCATGCAAAGGCCGCATACGGGCAGGTTATGCGTGGTGAGGGTTGGGTAAAGAGCGCGGATGCCACAAAGTGTACAGGCTGCGGCGTATGTGAAGGCAAATGCCCGCAGAAGCTTCCAATTATAGAGCAACTGAAGGAGACGCATGCCGCGCTTGCGTAGATTGTTTATATAAAACAGACTATCTTTAACAATCGAATTAGTTTGCTATAAAAAGGGTGTTTGAACATTACATATCAAGCACCCTTTTTCATGTCCAAAATTTAAATACATAAAAAAGTTTTTAGTTTGGTGAAACTTTATATGGCTAACTCGCCGTTACTATAGTAGAGGTGGTGATTTGATGTCGAACCCAGACACTGCTTCACGGTTCGATGAGATATACAATTCTATAAACAAGGCAGTATTGAGGTTTGTCATAGCCAAATGTGGACGCGTTGCCGACATTAGCGATATTCTTCAAGACACATATCTGGAATTGTATCAACTATTGAATAAACGTGGAGTGGATTATGTAACAAATGAAAAAGCACTTGTCCTTCGTATAGCGAAGCAAAAAATAGCCAAATATTACTCGCTTACCGAGCGGCTTAAGATTTTTGTTTCCATGACGGCAACTAATGACGATGGGGAAGAAACGGAGCTGTCCGAATTTGAAGCCGATGCTTTTTTAACGGAGGACTTTGTTGTCAATCAAGTTATGTTTGAAACTGTTCGCCAGTTTATTCAACAAAAGCCGGAGGTTGTGAAGAAAATATTTTACCTTTTTTATGACGTAGGACTCACAATTCCCGAAATTGCGAATGAACTTTCCCTCAATGAATCAAGCGTGAAAAACAGGCTGTACAGGACAATAAAAGAAATGCGAAATATATTAAATAAGGAGTGAACCTTTATGAAAGGTAAAGACCTCATCAATAAAGTTATTCGTGTCGATGTGCCGGACATGGAACAAGTCCGTGAAAATTGCCACAGGCAAGCCATATCACAACTGCAACCAATTAAACGCCTGCGTTGGTCGGTAGCAGCGGTTGTTGCGGCGTGTTTCTTGTTTGCAACGGCGGCATATGCGGCAAGCGTTATTATTAATAGATTGGACACCGGTGGAACGATGGAGTTCATTATGATACCTGATGATTGCCCCGAATATCACGCACGTTGGGCAGAAGCTATCTCTGCAGCACCAGTTTATGTTAATAGATATTCAGATGTTTTGCCGCCTTTGCTTGAAGGAGAAAATCCAGCATTTGATTCCGATACGGCACAAATAATCAACGGAATGCTTACCGGAAGGGTTTTTACGGCAGATGGGGCATCTTTTGATTTAATGGTAGCTATTCCGTATAAATATCCGATTATGTATTGGGCTGATGACAGGGGGAATGTGCTATACGATGAGTACGGTAATGAAGTAGGAGAAATTCGATTGTTGACCGTAACTACCATCGACTCGGAATGGGAACCGTTGGATATAATGATTACAAGCAGAGCGGACTTTGAAATTGTGTGGGGATACAACAACACATTCGAAGAAGCTATAGCAATTTTAGGCAGAAACTTGCGCCTTCCAACGGTTCATATGGAAGGGTTTTCCTCGCCTAGATTCCGAGTAATTGATATGTATGAGGCGTGGTTGACTAATGGTGTCACAATACGCTTTTCACACAATGAGTGTGACCTATGGTTTGCGGATATGCTTATATGTGTGGAGAATGTAAGAGCCGATAATTCAGAACCCTGGACAATTTATATGCCGGGTGAAATAACTCAGTTAGAAATAGCTAGTGTAACAGCGTACAAGATTACCGCAGACAGATATGCTACACAAATTTTCTGGGTTCATGACGGCTTGGTATACAGACTTATACCTTCTGATGTATTGACCGATGTGCAAATTACGGAGATTATACAAAGTATGGTTGAATAGTTGCGTAACTTTTTATAATTAAGTACCGCAAAATTAATGATAGCCAATAAAACTCATCCGCTTCGGCTCAAAAAATAGTCAAGGGACGCTTCGCTAAATGCCTTGAAGGAAATACAATCCCATATTATATGATAATTTCAGGCAGCAAATATCATAAAAGTTTTATTGACCCCTGATACAATAAAGCTGAAAGGAGGACGACTTACATGAATTGGATGGAGCGGTTAAACGCGGCGATAGATTATATAGAAGACAATTTAACCGATGAAATAGATTATAAAATTATTTCACAAAAGGCCTGTTGCTCTTACTACAATTTTCAGCGCATGTTTACGTTTGTATTTAATACGCCATTATCGGAATACATTCGCAACAGAAAATTAACGCTAGCGGCAAGTGAACTTCAAAATGAAAAATCTAAAATTTTAGATGCAGCTATCAAATTTGGCTACGAATCGCAGGAAGCCTTTTCACGCGCGTTCACAAAGTTTCATGGTGTATCTCCATCAAGTGTCAGAACGCGCATTTCTGCCTTTAAGCCATATCCTAAAGCTGTGATTACTATGAATGAAGGGGTTGAAAAAAGTATGGAGTATGAACATTTCCTGCTAGAGAAGGTAAAACAATCAAGCATCTTTGAAAAGAAATCCGGCCTGATGGGGTGGATGCGGTTTTCTATAACCACATGGTCATACTTGGAGTTTATTGGGCATGTCAATGACCCTTGGCCGATGTATGCCCTAATTTCAAGCTTATGTGGAGAGGCGTTTAGCCCTGTGAACTACACAGTATCGGCAGACGGTATCAAAAACTTATTTGAAACATTATGTTTTGAATATGAGGTCTATTCTACCAACGAAAATGATTCCAATTATTTGGATCATGCGTCCATGAAAAAACGGATTATCAAACACATTTCCCGCACCCGCCGTCCAGTGATTCTATGTAATAATAATGCCATCAGCCTTGGCTCAAGAGGAATTATCATAGGTTATGAAAATGAAGGAGACAAGCTAATTTACTGGGGTTGTTTTCCGTTTTTAAACGGCGGTTCGGATGAGCTAATCAACATCCCTGTTGAAAATTGGTACACGCCTAACACGACCCTCACACTGGTTGGAGGGCGGAAAGCAATGCCCGAACCTGAGGTTGTTTATTCATCAGGTGTAAAAGCGGCACTGCATTACTTATATGATGGCGAAACATTACGAAATACTGATTTTTATAGCGAATGGAAGCGCATCTTAGGACAGACACCGGAAGAAACAATCAAAGAGTTACAATTGGGCAAAAGCAATCAGCAATCATGGTCTCTTTTTGAATCATGGTTTGACCAAGTGGAACGGAACGATGAAAAATGGACGCAAATGTTAAACGAGTTGATAGACCCTCTATGGTGTGACTTTGCGTTACGCCGGGCATGTGCCGCCATGTTCCTAGACCAAGCTAAGGCATTCCTCCCACAAGCCGAAGAACCCATCGAGCAGGCGCGGATATCCTTGATGAATATCCATAATTTGATGGCGCAATATCCGTTAAAAGTAGGCTGTGTGCCGGGCGAAAATGAAATAATCGACCAAAGCTTGTTTGCTGACCCTAATGTACGCAACGAGATGATTGATATTATAGAAAAGTGCCAGAGTGAAGAGCAGCTGGTGGTAATGTATTTACAAAAGGTATTAGAATAAAGCAGCTATTTTCTGATATAGGCCGGAGGGGCGCAAATATGCGCCCCTTTTTGAATGCAAGGCTATCAAGAAATTTATCTTGACCCTTTCCTTAGGTAAGGGTTTATAATACTCCTCACAACGGATTATTGGAGGATGAAATGAACGGACTCACAAAAATCAACGATGTAAAGAACCGTTATGATATCACCGCACGCACCCTGCATTATTATGAAAAGATGGGGTTGCTCAAAAGCATCCGAGATGAAAATTCTGGGTATCGCCTGTATGATGAAAATGCGATAGTACGATTGAAGCAAATCCTTATTTTACGCAAAATGAATATCTCCATTAGGGACATCGGGTATATTTTTACGACAAACAATTCCGACAGAGTGCTTTCCGTGTTAGATAAAAAAATAGATGACATCGACAACGAGGTCGCGTTACTATACGAATTGAAGGAAGTTATATTAGAATTTATTCGGCAAATGCGACAAGTGGACTTCTATAATGAAGCAGATGTAAAAACGCTGTTCGACAAAGCCGAATTAATCGAAACATCCTTGAAAACTGATAGCCCCGACATCGCTCATTTGCTGGATACTTCATCACATATAGACGAAAACGTCACAAGTGTTGTG
>Ga0131853_10022011_pt1 | contig 11547 bp, 7 predicted proteins | sample TergutLab28metaG_FD_92764 | JGI IMG/M metagenome (GOLD analysis project Ga0131853, IMG submission 92764) | Labiotermes labralis P1 segment gut microbial communities from Petit-Saut dam, French Guiana - Lab288 P1 (version 2) (version 2) | ecosystem: Host-associated > Arthropoda: Insects >...
GAAAAACGCAGAAGCAGCCTGCCTACAGGTTCGGTCCCCAGACGGTCGGCGGCATCCGGCGTTGCGGCAGGGCGGTTTGGTTCGCCCGCAGTCGGCGGTTCGGGTTTTGTTTCCGACATGGCAGGCTAACTGTTTTTGGGATGGGGAAACTCAGCCATCGCCAAATTCACAACAAGGGTTATCACACCCGTAACCGAGGCAGCCGTCGCCTGTACACATATGCACGACACGGAAATCCCCGGCGGCAATACCGTCATTGGTCACGGAGTAAAAGAACCATACAGAAGCCTCATCGGGTTGGGGGGTGAAAAACCGCCTTGGCTGAGGACCATCGGAGTCGTACGAAAACCATTCCAGGGTCTGGTGCGGCCTTGTCCGGAACGTAATGGGAGTATCGCCAGGAAGACTGATAACCCCGGTGTGATGGAACTTGAACGTAATCTCCAAACCGGTGGTATTGGTCACTACGGTATCGGGCCATTCGTACCCGGCACAGGAAACCAGAAGTGCGGCCACGGCAAGGCAGAAGGCTGTTTTTTTCACGGTCATGGCAACTCCTATTCCGGGGGCCAATGCCAAGGTCCCACACCCGGATACGCAAAGCCCGGCACCAAGTGCCGGGCTTGCTTTCATTCATTCACTCGATCGCTCGATCAATCCTGCTTCCGCACAGGCCAAGCTTAATCTTCCTCAAGCTCCTCGGCGGTAATGTCCATCGACGTGACCGCCTCGGCAATCGCCAGGGCCTCAAGCCTGCGCTGTTCCAGGATCTCGTTCATCTGCTTGTCCAGATCCTGGCTGTCCTCGTCGTACAGCTTGATGTCCCGGTATCGCTTCATCCCGGTACCGGCGGGTATGGGATGGCCGATGATGATGTTCTCTTTCAGGCCACGCAGGTAGTCGGAACTGCCGGCAATGGCGGCGTTGGTCAGAACCCTGGTCGTTTCCTGGAAACTGGCCGCCGAAAGGAACGAATCGATGTTGAGCGACGCCTTGGTTATGCCCTGGAACACCGGCTGCGCGATGGAAGGCTGGCCGCCCTCCCCTATCACCCTGGCATTCTCCTCGTGGAACTTGTACTTGTCGACCAACTGCCCGTAGATAAACCTGGTATCGCCGACGGAACGAATCTCGACCTTACGCATCATCTGGCGAATGATTACGCCGATGTGCTTGTCGTTGATGGACACACCCTGCAAGCGGTACACCTGCTGGATTTCGTCCATCAGGTAACGCTGCAGCTCGCTTTCGCCCAGAATGCTCAACACGTCGTGCGGGTTGACGGAACCGGCGCAGAGCGGCTCGCCGGCTTCCACCGTATCGCCGTCACGCACCAGAAGCCGCTTGGCCATCGGAATAAGATGCACGAACTCGTGGCCGAACGTATCCTTGACGGTGATTTTGCGCTTGCCCTTGACAATCCCCTCGAAAAACACCGTCCCGGAAACCTTGGCAAGTTCCGCCGGACTTCTGGGTTTGCGAGCCTCGAAAAGCTCGCTGACCCGGGGAAGACCGGAAGTAATGTCCATGGCACGAACCGATTCCTTTAGGATCTTGGCGATGGTATGCCCGGCCTTGATCCTCTGGCCTTCCTCAATCTGGAGAATGGCGCCACCGGGAAGGTGGTAGGAAGCGACTTCCTCGCCGTTTTCGTCGACGATAAGGATCCGGGGCTGCTTGTTCTCAAGCTGGATGTCGGTGATACGCTTTTCGATGTTCCCCGTGTCCTCGTCGATTTCCTCCCTAAGGGTCGTTCCCAGGATAATATCCTCGTACTTAACCACACCGCCCTTTTCGGCGATGATGGGGTCGGAAAACGGGTCGAAGGTGGCAATGGTCTTGTCCTTTTCGACGACCGTCCCCTTCTTCACGATGAACTTCGATCCGTTCCTGATTTCTATCTTCTGCTCCTGGCCGATAAGGTAGAGCGTGCTGGAATTGGTTTCCGGCGTATCCAGGATCATGGCGTAGGCGATTTCCTGCGAGGTGATTTCCTCTTTAGCGCGCCTGATAATAGGATCGCCCCGGACTATCCGCTTTCCGTTTTCGACAAGCAGGGTGTCCCCTTTTTCCAGCTTGTATTCCCTCATGACCTTGCTTACCGTAACATGGCCTTTGCGGGTAAAGAGCCAGCTGCCGTCCTCGCGGTCGACGTAAGTGCCGACCACGTCACGGACATAGACAGGGTATTTCAGATAGATGCGGTTTTCCTCGCTGAGCTTGGTGGCCGTACCGCCAATGTGGAAGGTCCGCATGGTAAGCTGCGTTCCGGGCTGGCCGATGGACTGCGCCGCGATGGTCCCCACCGCCTCGCCTATTTCCACCGCGCGGTTGGTGGCAAGGTTGCGCCCGTAGCACTTCCGGCACACGCCGTGTTTCGCCTCGCACGTAAGCACCGTCCTGATACGCACGGTTTCAATGCCGGCCGCATCTATTTTCTCCGCGGTGGCCTTGGTGATTTCCTCGTTCACGTCCAGAATCATCTCGCCGGTAATGGGATGCCTGACCCCTTCCAGAGTGTACCGGCCGACGATGCGATCGCCCAAAGGCTCTATAATATCCTCGCCGTCCTTCACCGCCGCATAGGAAATACCGTTGATCGTGCCGCAGTCCTCGTCGTTGACCACCACATCCTGGGCAATGTCCACAAGCCGGCGGGTAAGATAGCCGGCCTCGGCCGTTTTCAGGGCGGTATCGGCAAGACCCTTGCGGGCACCGTTGGTGGAAATGAAGAACTCTATGACCGAAAGGCCTTCCTTGAAGTTCGAGCGGATGGGCAGTTCGATGATTTCGCCGGACGGCTTGGCCATAAGACCACGCATCCCGGCAAGCTGGCGAATCTGGTTCCGGCTTCCGCGCGCCCCGGAGTTGGCCATCATGTAAATCGAGTTGAAACCGTCCCGGTCCTCTTCCAGGGTTTTCATCATTATGGTGGTAAGTTCCTCGTTGGTCTTGTTCCACACCTCGACTACACGGTTGTAGCGCTCCTCCTGGGTTATAAGCCCCTTGCGCCAGCCTTCCTGGATCTTCTGGACTTCCTTGTTCGCCTCCTCGATCATTCCGGCCTTTTCCTTGGGAATCAGAATGTCGTCGATGCCGATTGTGGCGCCGAAAACCGTGGCGTACTTGTAGCCGGTCGCCTTGATGGCATCCAGCATCTTTACCGTAATCCAGGACCCCTTTTCGTTGAAAACGTACTCGATAAGGGCACGCAGCTGCTTGTCCTTAAGCTCGTAATTGATGAAAGGGATTTCCGGCGGCATTTCCTCGTTGAAAACCAGCCTTCCGGCCGTGGTCTCTATGGTTCCGTCCTTTGCGACCTGGGCCTCGCGGCCAATCTTGTCCCAAAGGGGCGCCTTCGTGGGCTTCACACGAATCAGGGCCTCCCAGTCCAAGGCGCGTGTTTCCACCGCCATAAGCACTTCCTCCGCCGACGAATAGAAAGGCACCCTGTCCTTGGTTTCCGGCTTGGAGGAACCCGGCCTTACGGCGTTGGGCTTGACCCTGGTAAGAAAGTTGATCCCCAGAACCATGTCCTGGGAAGGGAAGACGATGGTCTTGCCGTTCGCCGGGTTCAGCAGGTTTCGGGCGGAAAGCATAAGCGTCCAGCATTCCATCTGGGCCGCCTGGGTAAGCGGAACGTGGACCGCCATCTGATCGCCGTCGAAGTCGGCGTTGAACGCATGGCATACCAGCGGATGCAGCTTGATCGCCTTGCCTTCCACCAGAACCGGTTCGAAGGCCTGAATGCCAAGGCGGTGCAGGGTCGGCGCACGGTTCAGCAGAACCGGATGCTCCTTTACGACCTCGTCAAGCACGGCAAAGACTTCCGGGCTTTCGGCCTCCACAAGCATCTTGGCCTTCTTGATGTTGTAGACGACATCCTTGTCCACCAGCTTCTTCATGATGAAGGGCTTGAAAAGTTCCAGGGCCATCTTGGTGGGAAGCCCGCACTGCCAGATCATGAGTTCCGGCCCAACGGTAATGACAGAACGGCCGGAATAGTCGACACGCTTGCCCAAAAGGTTCTGCCTAAAACGCCCCTGCTTTCCCTTGAGCATGTCGCTTAGCGACTTAAGCGGCCTGTTGGACGAACCCTTGACCACCTTCTTCTTCTTGGAATTGTCGAAAAGGGCATCCACCGCTTCCTGCAGCATACGCTTTTCGTTGCGGATGATGATGTCCGGCGCATTCAGGGCCTGGAGCCTCTTTAACCTATTGTTACGGTTTATAACTCTGCGATATAGATCGTTCAGATCGCTGGTGGCAAAACGCCCACCGTCAAGCTGCACCATGGGGCGCAGTTCCGGCGGAATCACCGGAATCACGTCAAGGATCATCCATTCCGGCTTGTTCTGGGAGTTGCGGAAAGCCTCGATAATCTCTATGCGTTTAAGCAGACGCCTGTCGCTTTTCGCACCCTTTTCGATCATCTTGTTCCGCAGCTCGGCGGCCATCTTGTCCAGGTCCAGGTTTTCCAGCAGGGTACGGACAGCCTCGGCCCCCATGTTTGCGGTAAAACCGCCGCCGTAGCGTTCCTGTTCCTCGGCATATTCGTCCTCGGAAAGAAGCTGACCCTTTTTAAGATCGGTGTCCGCCGGATCGATGACCACGTACTTCTCGTAGTACAGAACCGAACGCAGGGCCGTCATGGACATGTCCAGAAGCAGACCCATGCGGCTTGGAACCGAACGGTAGTACCAGATATGCGAAACCGGGGCCGCAAACTCGATATGCCCCATGCGCTCGCGGCGCACCTTGAAGTGGGCCACCTCCACACCGCAGCGGTCGCAGATTACACCCTTGTAGCGGATCGACTTGAACTTTCCGCAGTAGCACTCCCATTCCTTGGTCGTGCCGAAAATCCTTTCGCAGAAAAGGCCGTCCTTTTCCGGGCGGAGGGTACGGTAATTTATCGTCTCCGGTTTCTTCACCTCGCCGTAGGACCAGTTCCTGATCATTTCCGGGGAAGCCAGCCGAATTACTATCGAATCAAAATCCTGAATATCCCGCATTTTTCCTCCTAGAAATTACTCGTGGACTTCTCGATCAGCTCAACATCCTTTTCGGTGAGGGCGATCTGCTTGTTCTTGTCATCATAGATGGCCAAATCCAGGGCGAGTCCTCGAAGCTCCTGTATCAACACGTTGAACGATTCCGGAATGCCGGCGGTCGTGGAAGGCTCGCCCTTCACGATGGCCTCGTAAATCTTGGAACGCCCGGTCATGTCGTCGGACTTGATCGTCAGCAGTTCCTGCAAGGTATGGGCCGCGCCGTAGGCTTCCAGCGCCCATACCTCCATCTCGCCCAGACGCTGCCCGCCGAACTGGGCCTTGCCGCCCAACGGCTGCTGGGTAACCAGCGAGTAGGGCCCGGTGGAACGGGCATGCATCTTGTCATCGACAAGGTGGTGCAGTTTCAGGAAGTAGATTATCCCGCAGAAAACCGGGTTCACGAAATGCTCGCCGGTCTTGCCGTCACGCAGCATGGTCTTGCTCGTTACCGGCAGGCCGGCCTCTTTCAGCTTTTCCTCGATCTGCTCGGTCGAAGGGGACTGGAACACCGGCGCCGAATACCACTCGTTCAGGGTGGAACCGGCCCAGCCAAGCTCCGTCTCCAGAAGCTGGCCGATATTCATACGGGACGGAACGCCCAGCGGCGTAAGGCAGATGTCAAGCGGCGTGCCGTCCTCCATGTAGGGCATGTCCTCTTCCGGAAGAATCTTCGCCACGACACCCTTGTTGCCGTGCCGCCCCGCCATCTTGTCGCCTTCACGCAGCTTGCGCTTGGTGGCGATAAGCACCTTGACAACCTCGTCAACCCCGGGGTTCAGATCGTCGCCCTCGGTGCGCCGCAGCCGCTGAATGTCGATAACCGTGCCCTCTATACCGTGCGGCACCCTCAGCGAGGAATCCCGCACGTCCTTGGCCTTTTCGCCAAAGATGGAATTGAGAAGCTTGAACTCCGGCGTGGTCTCGATTTCGCTTTTCGGCGTAACCTTGCCCACCAGAATGTCCCCAGAACGAACCTTGGCGCCGACGCAGACAATGCCTTCCCTGTCCAGATTGTCCAGGTTCTTCTCGGTGGCGTTCGGGATTTCGTAGGTTATTTTTTCCGGCCCCAGCTTGGTCTCGCGCACCTCGGTAATGAATTCCTTGATGTGTATCGACGTGAACATATCGTCCTTCACCACCCGCTGGGAGATAAGGATGGAGTCCTCGTAGTTGTAGCCGTTCCAGGGCATAAAGCCCACAAGAATGTTCCTGCCCAGGGCAAGCTCGCCGTCCTGCGTGGCGGGACCGTCGGCGATTACATGCCCGGCGACAATCTTCTCGCCCACGCTTACTATGGGGCGCTGGTTGTAGCAGGTATCCTGGTTGGTCCGCTGGAACTTGGCCAGCTTGTAGACATCGTTGCCGTCCTCATCGATCAGCACCTGGGTCAAAGGCTTCACCGCACCGGGTTCGTTCGGCTTTATGACAACCTGGCTGGAAGTGACCCGAATTACCGTCCCACCCCTAAAAGCCTTGACAAGCACGCCGGAATCGTAGGCGCATTTGCCTTCCATGCCGGTGCCGACCCTGGGCGCCTCCGGGAATACCAGAGGCACCGCCTGGCGTTGCATGTTGGAACCCATAAGCGCACGGTTGGCATCGTCATGCTCCAGAAACGGAATAAGCGAGGCCGAAACCGATATTATCTGCTTGGGCGAAACGTCCATGAACTGAATGTCTTCCGGCGCGCGGACGGTGTAGTCGCCCTGCCTTCGACAGGAAACCTGCTCGTCCGCAAGGGACGAACCCTTAAGCCTTGCCGATGCCTGGGCGATAAAGTAGCGGTCCTCGTCCATGGCGGAAAGGTATTCCACGTCCCTGGTTGCCGTGCCCTTGTTGACCCGGCGGTACGGCGTTTCCAGGAAGCCGTATTCGTTGACCCTGGTGTAGTTCGCCAGCGAAACAATCAGCCCGATGTTCGGCCCTTCCGGCGTCTCAATCGGGCACATCCTGCCGTAATGGGTGTAATGCACGTCCCGGACCTCGAATCCGGCCCTGTCCCGGGAAAGCCCACCGGGCCCCAGGGCATTCAGCCTGCGCTTGTGGGTCAGTTCCGCCAGCGGATTAACCTGGTCCATGAACTGGGAAAGCTGGCTAGACCCGAAAAACTCCTTGATCGCAGCCACTATGGGCTTTATGGAAACCAGGTCCTGGGGCCTGATCGTGTCGGTCTCTTTTAGGCTCATCCGCTCTTTCGCGACACGTTCCATGCGGCTAAACGCCGTCTTCATGAAACCCGCCATAAGCTCGCCCACGGAACGCACCCGCCTGTTGCCAAGATGGTCGATGTCGTCGAAATTCTCGTCGCCGCCATAAACCTTTATAAGAAACTTCATCGTGGCAATGATGTCCTGCCGGGTCAGGGTATGTTCCTCCAGGGAAGGATTGAAGTCGAATTTCTTGTTGAGCTTGTAACGCCCCACCCTGCCCAGATCGTAGCGCCGGCTGGAGAAAAACATCCCCAGAAGCTCCTTTTCGGCCGCCGCCACGGAAATAGATTCGCCCTGCATCAGCACCGAAAACACGGCGGTAAGGGCCTCTTCCCTGGTAGGCTCGTCGGTGTCCGAGTTTTCCTTCGAGTATTTCACCTCTTCCCGCTCGAAACAGTTGAGGAGCATCACGGAATCCAGGGAACGGTTCATGGATTTGTCGTCGGACGGATTGTCGAGGTCGACGAACTTGATCACCTCGATGGAAGTTATCCCCCTGGAAAGAATGTCGTCGACACTGTGCGGAAGCAGTTTTTCCCCCGCCCGGTACAGCTTCTTCATCCCCTCGCGATCGTCGGCCTGCTTGGTGCCCTTCCGCTCCCCGACCTCATCGTCCACCCAGACCGCAGCGGCAAGCACCTTGCCGGCAATCAGTTCCCTGCTTTCCGGATTGTCCATGACTTCCAGCGTCTCGGTGGTATAGAAGGCCTTGATGATTTCCTCTCGGCTTTCGAAACCCAGGGCACGCAGGAAAATCGTCCCCAGGATACGCTTTTTCCGGTCAACCTTGGCGTATATAAGTTCCCGTTTCTGGTCTATCTCGAATTCCAGCCAGCTGCCCCTGTAGGGGATAAGCCGGGAGGAATAAATTCCTTTCTCATGGCTAAAAATGACACCCGGGGAACGGTGGATCTGCGACACGACCACACGTTCGGCACCATTTATGATGAAAGTTCCCCGTTCGCTCATGATCGGGATGTCGCCCATGTAAATATCTTTCTGCCGTATCTCGCCCGTGTTCTGGAAAATCAGATTTATCCTCGCCTTAAGCGGGATAGCATAGGTTATGCCCTTCTGCTTGCAGTCCAGCTCGGAAAACTTCACGCTTTCCTCGTCAAGACTGTAATACTCGTAGGTCAGCTTCATGTCGCCGCTGGGGCTTTCAATGGGGAAAGTCGACTGGAAAACCTCTTCCAGCCCCTGGCGCATCAGTTTCTCGCCCGTCCTGACCTCTTCCCTTTGCAGGAAGCGCTCGTAGGAGCATAGCTGGATATCGATTAAATTCGGCAGCTCCGTAACATCCTGAATGTCCTTTCCTATGTACTTACGTTTACTGGCCAAGTTTCCCTTTGTCATTGGTCCTCCCTAATCCGTTCTTGGACTTGTTTGAGTTAAGCCGTGGCTCCTGTGCCCGGCACCATAAATGCCAGGCCCCCTAAGAAAAGACACCGGAAACCACAAAAACCCAGTGTCACTGGCTAATGCCAATGGCCAAGGCTTTTGGAGGTTCCTACCACCAACCCAAAGGCCGGTGTTTTGGTAAGGCATCTGTCTCGCCGGCACCCAAAAGCTTCGGACGCCGGGTCGCATACCATGAGAAATCGGACTGCGGACCATGGGTTTCGCCCCACGAACCATAGCCCGATTTCTCCGGAAAAACCCGGCCTGAAAAGCCGGGTTCCATAGGGTAAACCTTACTGAATTTCAACCGTACCGCCCGCTGCGGTGATGGCATCCTTGATCTTGGCGGCTTCTTCCTTGGAAACATTTTCCTTGAGCGGTTTCGGCACACCTTCGACAAGGTCCTTGGCTTCCTTGAGCCCAAGATTGGTAACCGTGCGGACTTCCTTGATGACCGCGATTTTCTTGCTGTCCTCAAAGCCCTTGAGAATGACGGTGAATTCGGTTTTCTCTTCCGCCGCCGCCGCGGGAGCCGCCGCGCCAACCGCCGCAACCGCCACAGGAGCCGCCGCCGAAACGCCGAACTTCTCTTCCATCATTTTGACCAGTTCCGACACTTCCAGAACGGTCATCGAAGCGATTGCTTCCAGGATTTCCTCTTTTGTAGCTGCCATATTATCTTCTCCTCTTGTTTCGCATGTTTAAGCGCCCCATACGAGGCACGTTTTCCGGGCACCTTGGAACCGATGCCCGGCATCGTCAAAGCCCACAGGAACGGCAGCACCCGAAGCCTGGGGACCCATGTATCCCTCCATGCCGCCTCAACGAAACGGCACGAAAAAATCCTTTTTCTAGGCGCCGTCCCCCGGGGCCTCGCCCGAAGCACCGCCGCCCTTTTGGTCGGCAACGGCCTTGACCGTCCGCACCAGTCTAGACGGAACATCGTTCAGTGCGGCGGCAAGGTTGCGCGCCGGGCCGTTCATGACCGACATAAGCATGGAGATAAGCTCCAGCCTGCCAGGCAGCTTGGAATACGCCTCGGTCTGGGTCGCATCGTACACCGTCCCGGCTACAAGCGCACCCTTGACCTTCAACGCCGGCGTTTCCTTGGCAAAGTCATAGATGATCTTGGCGACCTCGCTAGAATCCTTGGGGGCGATAGCCACCGCCGTGGGACCGACAAGGTAGGACGAGACATCCGGCGTGGAAAGCTGCTCAAAAGCGAGCCGTGCAAAGTTGTTCTTGACAACCTTGTACGTGACTTCCTTGGCCAGAAGATTCTTACGCAGCGTGGTAATCTGCCCCACGGTAAGACCACGGTAATCCGTGAAAATAAAGTCCTCCGCGGAACCGAAAACCTCTTTCAGCTCACCAATGGCCTTGGTTTTGCTTTCCTGTATTTTTTTCGCAACAATCGCCATAACTACTCCTTTGGTTCTCGGTTATTCCGCAACGGCAACCCAGACGCCGGGCCCCATTGTCGAGGCAAGCGAAACGGATCTGACAAACTCGCCCTTGGCATCCACCGGACGTTTCCGCTTAATCTCGGCAACCACCGTCTTGATGTTCTCGGAAATCAGTTCCGCCCCCATGGAAACCTTGCCCACGGCAAGATGCACCACGCCGGTTTTGTCGGCACGGAATTCCGTGCGGCCCTTTTTCAGTTCCGCCAGCGTACCCTTAAGGTCGAAAGTCACCGTGCCGGTTTTGGGATTGGGCATAAGCCCCCTGCGCCCCAGAACCATACCCAGCTTGCCGACGTCCTTCATCATGTCCGGGGTCGCAACCGCGACGTCGAACTCGGTCCAGCCGCCCTTGACCTTTTCTATAAGGTCATCGGCACCCACGAACGTGGCGCCGGCCTCCTGCGCTTCCTTTTCCTTTTCCGGCTTGCAGAACACCAGAACACGCTTTTCGCCCCTGAACTGGTTCGGAAGAACCAGGGTGTCACGCACGGACTGGCTTTTTTTCAGATTCAGCTTGACCGAAAGATCCACGGTTTCGTCGAACTTCGCAAAGGCCAAAGTCTTTACCATCTCGACCCCTTCGTCAAGGCCGTAGACATTGGCGGGGTCGTATTTTTTCAGGCTTTCCCGGTATTTTTTTCCACGCTTCATTTTTCCACCTCAACACCCATGGACCTGGCGGTACCGGAAACAATCCGCACCGCAGCTTCAACATCGTTGGCGGTAAGATCCGGCATTTTCATCTTGGCAATCTCCTCGATCTTGGCGCGGGGAATTTTGCCAACCTTGATCTTGTGGGGCGTGGCCGAACCTTTCTCCAACCCCATCGCCTTCTTGATCAGAACCGCGGCGGGCGGCGTCTTGAGGATAAAAGTGAACGATTTATCCGCATAGATCGTGATGACGACCGGAATGATAAGCCCCGGTTCCATGCTTTTGGTCCGGTCGTTGAACTGCTGGACAAACTGCGGCGCGCTGACCCCGTGAGGACCCAATGCGGGGCCTACAGGCGGGGCCGGCGTGGCCTTTCCAGCCGGACATTGCAGCTTGACATAAGCCACAACTCTCTTTTTTGCCATTCAATGCTCCTTTGTGGTATCCCGGCACCCGGCATTTCCGGGCGTCGGGTTTGGCGAAGCCGCGAACCGGGCTTCTCCCACCAGCTATATTTTCTCTACCTGCAGAAGATCTACTTCCACAGGCGTGTTTCTCCCGAAAATCCCTACCATTACCTTAAGCTTGTTCTTTTCGTGGTACACCTCGTCGATGGTACCGGTGAAAGTCTCGAACGGCCCGTCGATGATCTTGACCTGCTCGCCCGGGGCGAAACTCTGGCGGGTACGCACCTGGCGTTCCCCCTTTATCTCGCCGGTTTTCTGCAAAATCGCGCGGGCCTCGTCGCCGGAAAGCGGCTGC
>Ga0131853_10022012_pt1 | contig 11547 bp, 14 predicted proteins | sample TergutLab28metaG_FD_92764 | JGI IMG/M metagenome (GOLD analysis project Ga0131853, IMG submission 92764) | Labiotermes labralis P1 segment gut microbial communities from Petit-Saut dam, French Guiana - Lab288 P1 (version 2) (version 2) | ecosystem: Host-associated > Arthropoda: Insects >...
AAGTAAACATCCCGTTGGAGATAATAACCATTACGTCAATGCTCTCAGCCAACGATAGCCCGTCTTGCTCCATAAAAAAGAACAGCTCATTAGCCACTGCAAAAGCACCTTCGGCTATGCTTAACTGTGTTAAAATCAGCTGGCGGTCGCTTTCTGATAAATTTGAGTAGGTGTATGAACTGTTTCTTAAGTAGTCAAACCTTAATGCGGCTTGTACATGTGGGTCTTGTCGCCAAAGGTTGGCTTGTTCGTTTTGCATTGCTTCTACTACAGCCAGGTCTGGCTCGCTTAGTTCGTTAAATGTGCTAAGCGGAACATAATTACTGTGCTCAGCCGTATCTGCAAAAAACGACGGAGTGTAATAACCCATTGGTTCTGGGTAAGAGTAGTGGTAAGTGATTTGTGTTGCATTGTGCTGTTGTTCTGTGGCGAAGGCCATCACAGATGGGGTAAGCATTGTTATGATGATAACAAATACCTCGAGTAACCTCATTTTCCTCATGAATCTTTTTGCCATGTTGGCTTCCTCCTTGTATTTCAAGCATTTTACGACAGGGCATTGCATAACGTATTTGCATTCTACAATATACCTACCTCCACAGAGTATATGCGGGTGCTGCCCATGAGTCAACAAACTAGTAGGATGGTTTTGCAATACTTTATGTACTTCATTAACAAGAAAGTGGCTCTGCCGCACTAGATGCAATGAGCGAAGCGAATATTTCCTGCACCATATGTTTTCTACACAGCAACTTATTAACAAAAAACCTGCCAATCAAAGTGTTTTGACTGGCAGGTTAGTTACATACTTTATATTTAATTAAGCAATCTAGCGTTGCAAATGAAATGACTTGGCAAGTCATGATTATGCGTATTCTGTATGTATTTAATATAACTATGCACTGCGGCGCCATTTTCATACGTTTTCAACTAAAATTACTATATGTATGCGAAGCATGGCGGATGTACTAACAATTGCTTGTTACTCACATTCACCTTCTTCGTTTTAGTTTTTATTTGTCTTTAAATAAACCGGGCCCGGGTTCCCGGTAAATATGCCGCAATATACATAAAAGTTGCTAGCGTAGATGGCAGTGCATAGGCCGGATCCAAGCCTTGCACGCCTTCCACTTTCATGTGGTGCAGCGAGTGGTGCTAGTGGTACTGGGTAGTGCAGGGTGCAACAAAAGTACAAAGGTTAGAGCGGGGAAGCAGTGCGGTCCGTTTAAGGGTATAAAGCCCTTGCCGGAGTTGGCAAAAAACCGTCCATGGCGTGGAAACGTTTGCTCATCTGTTGCAAATACATAATATCACGCATCGTGTAACTAGTCAATACCCTGCTCAATAATTTAACAAATTTTATTCTCTACAGCTATATTTGGGTTTTGCAGGCTTATATTCTCCTATGCGTGCAGTTGTACAAATGAGTATATACGCTCTCGTATCCATCTCATCCACGGTCGTTAGGAAGCCGCACACCACGCCGTACAAATAACCCATCAGCCATAACAGAAACGGCATCTACCTCTCCAGCCGCAATCATTTCCACAGTATTAACAAAGCTGTCCACCTCTTCAAAAGACGTATATATCCCAAAACTCACCCGCACCATACCCGCTTGCGAGCACCCCCCAAACGCCAAACTACCATGGTTTTTCAGTAAACGGTTTACATAAGGGTGGGAGCAAAACTTACCATGTCGTACAGCAATGGCACTTTGCTCCGCCAGAAAACCGGAAACATAATCGCCAGAGAACTTTCCTATATTAAAGACAATTATCCCTACTCTGTCGTTATAGTACACGTTGTCTCCATACAGGTATATCTCATGCTTCCCAGATATTTTGGATAAGTTGCCAATAACTCTTTCCATTAATTGCGCTTCATGGTTTTGTATATAGTCGAAGCCGATATCTTTTAATATTTCCATAGACTTTAGCATTCCAACAACACCAGGGTAGTTTGGAGAGCCAGCTTCATACAAATCCGGCAGGGGGGCGAAGTCTACATTGTAATCATAAACGGCACTAACCATGCCGCCCCCAAAAAAACGGGGCTTATGCTTGTTAAGTACATCCGTCAACCCTACAATCACACCCCCGCCAAATGGCGAGTACATTTTATGTGCAGAAAAAACAAAGAAATCAATATTTTCATCTGGTGTACTTCCCAACATGTTAAATTTGCGGTGTGCAACAATTTGGGCACCGTCTACAACAATTTTTGCTCCATAGCGGTGAGCAATTTTTGCAATCATGTGTACATCATTTACATATCCCGTAACGTTAGATGCTGCGGTTACGCAAACATATTTAATGTTTTTGTTTTCCTGCAGCAAACGCTCTATGTCCCATACTTTAAGGCGTCCTAGCCCGTCTACGCCTGCATAAAAAATATTGTTTACGCCAAGGCGTACACGCCATGGTAAATCGTTTGCGTGATGCTCCATACGGGTGCAGATTGCAGACATGTCGCCTTTACAGTCTTCAATTAAAGCAGAAGCAAGTTTGTTTATACCGTCGGTTGTGCTGTTTGTGTATATTACGGTGTAAATATCGTTGTCTGGTTCAAGGCCAACAAACTCCTTTACTGTCTCCCGTCCTTTTTCATAAACCTCGCTTGTAAATACAGATTTTTGCCCCGTTCCCCGCCCAATAGAGCCATACATTTGCAATTTGTCGTATATTTCCGATACAACTGCTTTAAAAGGCGGCGTGGTAGCGGCGTTGTCTAAATTAATTGCAGGAGAACTTCCTTTGACAGGCACATCCAGCCCATGTATCATTTTGCGGATATCTTCTGTTGTGTAAGTTTTACATTTGGTTGTAGTTGACATGCTGTACCTCCGAATAAATAAATCGTGTCTTGTATTTTATGAATGATGATGAAAACTGTGATAATGCGCAATTTACCAATTTCCTGCTTTACACAGTCCCAAAAATATGCTAATATGTTTCGAGTTATATAGTAACCGCACAATATTGGGCTAGAATGCTAATAAAAAGTGGCAATTTGCCCGCCCTGTTTGGCGTGTACTTCCATTAAAATTATAGGCTGGTCGTAAATGCCTTGCATTTACTGCCTGCCCATGTAACCAAGGAGGTGTAAGTATGTACGCAATTATCGAAACCGGCGGCAAGCAATACAAAGTGCAAGCAGGGGACATTATAACAGTAGAAAAACTTGGCGCAGACGCCGGTACTTCTTTCACATTTGACAAAGTGCTTAGCATTTTAAATGGCGAAGATTCTGTTTTTGGTACCCCAACTGTTAAAGGTGCTACAGTAACCGCTCAAGTGTTAGGCGATGGCAAGGCAAAAAAGGTTATCGTTTACAAGTATAAAGCCAAAAAAGGCTTCCACAAGAAAAAAGGCCACCGTCAACCTTTTACGCAGCTAAAAATTGAAGCTGTAAATGCATAATGATTAAGGCAACAATTCTTCATAATAATGAAGGAATGGCTGTGGGTTTTATTGTGAAGTCTCATGGTAACCCAATTGTATGCTCTGCTGTGTCTATGTTAGTAATAAATACGGTAAACAGTATACAAATGCTAACAGCCCTTACAGAAGCGGACTATTGTTTTAAATGTAATGATAGTGGATTTATAGCATTTGCACTGCGGCGGTCCAGCCTGCGTAACACAGGTGCAGGGTTGTTGTTAGATGCATTAGTACTGGGGCTTGATAGCGTGAATGCGCAATATCCCAAGGATATAAAATTTGATACCAGACATGTTTCTAGTTGATGTATTAAAAGAAAGTGATGTGAATGACATGATTTTAAATTTATCGTTCTTCGCCAGTAAAAAAGGCGTAGGTTCTTCTAAAAACGGACGTGACTCAAACTCTAAGCGTTTGGGTGCAAAACGTGCAGACGGTCAGTTTGTTCTTGCCGGTAATATATTGTACACGCAAAAAGGTACAAGAATTCACCCAGGCAATAATGTTGGCCGTGGCTCTAACGACAACCTGTTTGCGTTGGTAGATGGTGTTGTTCGTTTCGAGCGCAAAGGCCGTGACAGGAAAAAAGTTTCTGTTTACCCAAGGGTAGCAGAGGCGTAAAATTTTTAGTTGGCTAATTATGTGCCATTGTACAAAATGTACAGTGGCACTTTTTTAAAACTCTGTCCCAACAAAACCTGGATTTGTGAAGCAGAGACCTATTAAAACCAGAGGAGAATGTACAATGACAACAAAAAAATTGATGGACGCAGCACTAGAACTTGCAGGCTTGCAAGAAATGCCTCAAGACTGCGACATTGTTGTCCCGGGCGACAACATTACAAAAGTACTTATGGGTGTGGACATGGACACACCAGAATTGCTGCTTGCCAAAGAGCTGGGCTATGACTGTGTAGTTAGCCACCACCCAAAAAACACAAACCCAGATATGCTAAAGCTGATGGAAAAAGCGCATATTTCCAAGTTAGAGAAACTGGGCATACCAAGAAACAAATCACAAAAAGCAATAAAGCCAAAGCTAGAAGAACTAGATTATGGTCGGCATGTTTCCAACTCTCGCAGAAGCGAATCTGCGGCCAAGTTAATGAACATGGCGTATCTTTCCCTTCATACCCCTGCGGATATGATTGGGGAAGCAATGGTTCAAAAACATTTAGACAAAAAATTTGGAAATAACCCGGACACGAAAGTGGACGACGTTTTAAAAGCATTAGAAGAAATTTGCGAATACAAAAACTCTGCCCGCAAGCCGGTTGTACGGGTTGGCGGCAAAGATAGCTATGCAGGCAAAATTTATGTATTAATGTCTGGCCTAACAGGCCCGGGTGCTGCGGTGTTAAAGCAATATTTTGAAGGCGGCGTTGGTACATTGGTAATGATGCACATCCCAGAAAAAGACGCAAAAGAGCTGAAAGAGCATGGCGTTGGCAATGTTGTTATTGCAGGCCATATGTCCAGTGACTCTCTTGGAATGAATAAAATTGCAGATAAGTGGAGAGAGATGGGCGTTGAAGTTACCATGATGTCTGGCGTGGTGGAAAGATAGTTTTTAATATACATTCATGCAAAAAGCCGCTATTGCGGCTTTTTGCATTTACCCTAATGCAGCTTCTAGTTTATCCAAGTCGTTTAATGGGAACATTCGCAAAAGTTCTTTATACTGTGCTTGTGTAAGATCTTCTGCATCTACATATATTTTTATTTTTGTATCTGTATCTGCATGGCGGAATTTTATTTTTAAAGTTTCAAATGTGGTTGGATCCATTTTAGTTATCCTTTCTATATTCGCATTTAATTTCACGCTTTTCTTTCTTTCTTTTCTTGCCACTTCAAAAACCCTTTTCGGATTTCATACAGCGCCATTACCAGCAAAAAAACGGCAAAACCTTTTCGCAGATAGTTTGCGTCTATTTTTATGGCAATAAGTGCACCGACTAATGCGCCAAGTAACCCCCATAATATAAGTGGCAGTAACCCTTGTTTTTCTATATTGCCATTTTTTTTGTGCACACGTACAGCAAGTAATGCTGTTGGTATAAAATATAGAAGGTTTATATGCTGTGCATTTTGCTGAGCCATTCCGAATATCAAGGTTAGGGCGGGTATTAAAATTGCGCCGCCTCCTATGCCCATGCCGCATATTGTGCCTGCAGCAAAGCCAACTAGTGCCATCCATATCATGCAAACAACATCCTTATTGCGCCAAATGCCAGGAACAGGCCGAACAAAATATTCAGCCACATGCCCGCAAGCTTGTTTAATAATTTTGCGCCTACAAACCCGCCTGCAATACCCCCGGCAGATACCCACAATACTGCACGCCAGTCTACATCTACGCCCCAAATATATACTGCTGCGCTAAGGGCAGATAGGGGTAGGATAACAGCCACCGTTGTAGCGTGTGCCTTACGGGTTTCGTATTTTGTAAATTTTTCTAGTGCGGGAACAAGCAATGAGCCGCCCCCTGCGCCAAACATACCGTTTATAAAGCCTATTACAATGCCAATTAGCAATGTTTTGGTTTGTGAAAGTTTTGAGTTATTCATAATAGTATATTGCTCAAAAAAGAGTGAGAATATGTATGGTATTTCAAGAGTTGAAGGCACATCAAGAAAGCGGCTCTGCCGCTTTTTTTCCGACAGGGGTAGCGGTTCGCCGAAGGCGAACTAGCGATTGCAGCGAAACTGCGGAGCAGTTTCCTAGCATAGAAAAAGCCCCGCTAGGCTCTTAACCCGGCGGGGCTTTTTTGGTAATGTGCCGGAAATTGCATGCAATTTCTTAGCAGTTTAGAAATTTGTGTTTAACAAATTTAGAATGAAGATTGACCGCCAGCCATTTGTCTTTCTTGTGCTTCGATCATTTTCTTAACCATATAACCACCAACATAACCAGCTTGTGCGCTTGTTAGGTCGCCGTTATAGCCTTGTTTTAAAGGTACACCAATTTCGTTGGCAACTTCGTACTTAAATTTGTTAAGAGCATCCTTTGCGTGAGGAACTGCTGCTGAATTAGAACTAGATGTGTTCATTATTATTTCTCCTTTATACTTTTGGTTAGATGGTGAAAGCTCATTCACAATGTTTGTGGTGCAAGAACTTAATCACCATTACGAGGCTAGTATTTACGGGAGGTGTTTTTTTATTCCAATAAATTGCGCCAATTTTTGTAAATTTGTAAAACAGGCTTATTACTTGCGGAAGTTGCTTGCATAAACCCAAACAGCTTGTCATATATTTTCAATAGAGTAAATCTGGGATGGTGAAATTATGATACTACGCATTGCAGGTGCATTGGCAGTTATGGTTGGTTGTGCGGGGCTTGGTTTATATTATTCGTGTAAAGAAGGTTTTCGCATTCAGGAATTGCAGGAACTAAAAAAAGCCTTACTTATTTTATCTTCCGAAATTGAATATATGCGTGCGCCTTTAAATGTTGCTTGTGCCAATATTGCTAAACGCACAGAATCTACAGTGTCTGCCCTGTTTATGCGTTTTTCCGAACTGCTTGAAACTGGCGAGGGAGAAACAGCATACCAACTATGGGCAGCGTCCATGACAGGTATCAAGGGCAAAACTTTTATGGCAGAAGAAGACTTGTCTGTTGTAGATGGTTTTGGCAAAACATTGGGGTATTTGGACAAGCAAATGCAGCAAAACGCCATAAATTATGCAGTTGGTTATATAGACGAAAAGGCGGCAACGTTGCAAGCCCAAGGAAGTAAAAATAATCGTATGTACCGCAGCCTTGGTGTAATTGGCGGGCTGCTTATAACAGTGGTGCTGTGGTAGGAGGATTGCTATGGACATAGGTGCGTTGTTTCAAATTGCGGCAGTAGGGATTTTAGTTGCAGTACTAAACCAAGTACTAATTCGTGCAGGACGGGAAGAGCAAGCTATGATGATTAGCCTTGCAGGCATTGTGTTGGTATTGTTTTGGGTGATACAGTACGTTAATGAACTTTTTACGGAAGTTCAGACGATTTTTAATTTATAGTAGATGCTATATCGCCTCTAAAATAAGCCAGCAGCCAGTCCACAACCCTGCCATAACTGTGTACACCGTCTTCTTGCCTGTTTGCCCGCAAATATGCATCGTTCGCCGCTTGAGAAATTTCTGCAAGAGGGCCTTCAAATTGCTGCCAGTATTCCCAGTTTGCGCGGCGGTCTGTTTGTGCATATGGGCATAGTGTTGCCATAATGCGGCGGTGTTCTCCTGGGTTAACACGGTGTAACTGCCCTGCGGCATAGGAAAGAGCCAGCATTGCGGAAGCATACATAAAATCTGGGTGGCCGCTGTGGTAGCCTACCAGCCATGCAACAAAATTGGCTTCGTCTTCCCGCATTATGCCTCTAAAATGTGCCAGTTCATGTAGCATTGTAACGGGTATGTGGTAATGCATTACATGAATGTTAACATGTGCCTCCATGGTCCATGGGGCATAAACTCCAACTATGCGTAACCGTGACATGAAGCGGGAATATATAATTGGCTTTACATGAGGCACAAACCCTTGCAATACAGGAAAGTTGTTGCCTGCTGTGCGGAAAATCACACGTGCCTCCTGTGAAAGAGCGGCCATACTATTTGCAGAAACTACCATATGGCCGTATTGGTTGCGTTGTACTTGGGGGGAAATTTCGTTTACATGGCCGACCAAAATCTCTGTTAAGGCGGCAAGTTCTGCCACGCTGGATGGGCGTGCTTCTAGGCCAATAATGTCGCCAAATTCTAGGCGGGCGTAATTTAGGCCTGCCCCTAATGTGAACATTAGCCACAAAATACCGACTGTAAATGCGCTGTTTGCTGTCAAGCGAATAGCGTGTTTTTTTCGTAGGTCTCGTTTTTTTACAATGGAATAAATTTCATACCCCACATAACCCAATGCAGCAAGGGGGAACAAAATAATTAAAATTTGAAAAACGGAAAATGGCAAATATCCAAATACACGGCCATACGTTTCTGTTATAACACGGTACACGCCCATGGAAAACCACCGCTCTGTTGCAGCGGGGTTGGCGTGTGCCAGGCGGGTTAATAATATTGAAAATGGAACAAGTAAAATGCACCATAAACGTTTTTTGCGCAGCATACAAACCTCCTCTATTTATTTAACATTCTGTCACGCTTTTTTCTGTAGTACTTTGTTAGGATACCATTTTCACCGGAAAACTTACTTCGTATATTTTTCACAAGATTTTGCATTTTATTAAATTGCGCACCGCTTTCATTTATGGCATATGTCCAAGTGGTGGTACCACCGCTTAACCCGGCGTCTTCCAAGTTAATGCCATCTTTTGTAATAGGCAGTGTTTCCATTTTTTGAACAATATCATTTTTTACATTGTCGGACATTTGCTCTCGCAAGCTCATAACAATGCGCAAGTATTCGTCTTGTACAGAAGTTGGGCTTTCCCCTATTACAGAGGCGAAGGAGCCGTCTCTTAAGCTTACAAAGTGAATGCCACTGCGAACATTTTCTAGTGTGTCAAGGAAATCTGCCCAGTGTTGGTTGATGAAGTAAAGCGCAAGCTGCTGCTCTGCTCGTTTAATGCCGTCCACCCCGGCATGGTGCAGCACTTGTTGATATTTTTCAGGGTTTGCTTTTTCTAAAAAAGCGAAGTACTGCTTGCCAGTTAAAACGTTCATGCGCAACTCCGCAAGCTCTAGCCGTAGTTTTTCTACAATATTTGAAAAGCGGCTTAGGGAAGAGCGGGCTGCTGCGGCTTCGCCTTCCATTAGGCGTTGCATGCGCCGTACAATGTTAAGGCGTTTTTTGCTGTTGCCAATTTCGGCCTTAATTTTTTCCAAAGGCGTCATTCTGTGTGCCAGGTGGCCTTCTTCCAGCCATACAAAAAATTTGCTCTGCCCTGGGTCGCCTTGGCGCCCGGCCCGGCCACGGAGCTGGTTGTCTATGCGCTGGCTATTGTTTACACCTGCGCCAAGTATAAATAACCCGCCTGTTTTTGCCACTCCTCCTCCTAGGCGAATATCAACGCCCCGCCCCGCCATATTTGTGGAAATGGTTACAGCCCCAAGCTTTCCGGCTTGCGCTATTAGCTTCGATTCTTCCTCGTCATTTTTGGCGTTAAGCACATGATGGGGGATTTTTGTCTTAGCCAATAGCCTGGAAAACAGCTCGGACTCTTCCACGCTTTTTGTTCCAATTAATATTGGCTGTTGCCTTTTGTAGCAGTCGGTTATTTGGTTAACAATGCTGTTTAAAAATGGGTCTTTCTCTGTAAAAAAAATATCGTCATGGTCTATACGAATGCTTGGGGTGTTGGGTGGGATAACATCGACAGATAAATTGTAAGTGGAATCAAGCTCACTTGCAGATGTTGCGGCAGTTCCGGTCATGCCGCACAGGGTTTTGTATTGCCGCAAGAAATTTTGCATGGTTATTGAATTGTAGATTTTTGTGAGCGGTGCGGGTTTTACACCTTCCTTAATTTCCACTGCACGGTGTAGCGTGTCTGGGTAGCGTTTGTTTAGAATTACCCGGCCCGTGGTTGCCTCTACAAGCTGGACGGCTCCATCTTTTACAATATAGTCCTTGTCCCGCGCCAGAAGCTTATGCGCAGCAAGAGCATTTTGTATGCCGTTTAAGATATGCAAATTTTCTTCGTCGTACAAGGAAAGGCCTAATAGTTCTTCCACATATTCAAGCCCTTTGTCTGTTAGCCATACCTTATTTTCTGTGTGAGAAATTTCATAGTCGTCTTGGGACAACGTTCTAATGCATTCATCTACGCCGCCTGTCACGTCTTTTTCGGGAGGGATTTCCCCGGCAAGTACAAGAGGTGTGGTGCATTCATCTATCATAATAGAATCAGCTTCGTCTACAATTGCAACATCGAATGCCGGGAACACTACTTCATCCTGGGATTGTGCAATAAAACCCCGAAGGTAGTCAAATCCGGCTTGTTTTGCTGAAACATATGTGACATTGCAGCCATATGCGGTTTTGCGCTCGTCTGTTGTGGAGTGCTGGTCTGCAAAACCAACGGTTACGCCACAGGTTTCGTATATGGTGCGGTTTTCGCTCCAGTCCCGCTTGGCTAAATAATCGTTAAAAACAAGAATATGGACGTTATGCCCGTCCAGTACATAGCAAATTGCCGCAACAACGGCGGCCAAAGTTTTGCCTTCGCCTGTGGGGAGCTCTGCAATTTTGCCTTGATATAAGGAATATGCAGCGCTGAGTTGGGTGTCGAAAAGAGACAGGCCGGTTATGCGTAAGATTAGCTCTTTTATTACTGCAAATTTTGCTTCTGTTTCGCTCTGTTCATTTAAAATAGTAGCCAATGCCTCGTTTGTTGATTCGGAAAACTGATGTTTTTTTACGCTGTTAATTACATTTGCGTATGGTATTTTTCTCATGTTAGTACCCCTGTCCGCAAGTATTCTAACATTGTAATTATTCCTTGCAAAACAATAGGTGGTGCAATTAGGGTTAAACGGTAGAAGCCCTGCTCGTCTCCTGTTAATGTAAAATCTAACTTGTTTGTTTGCCCCAAGCGGTTTATTTCTGCCATTAACTCTGTGGTATTGCTCATTAGCCATGTTTCTTTTATGGGGTCGAAAACAAAGGCGTGTAGCATTATGCTGCTGTCTTGCTCTAGTTGCAGCCTGTGCTTGCCTTGCAAATATTGTTCAACCATGTCTTGTGAGCGGTTGCTGAAATGTTTTGCCATTGCCTCTTTAGTTTCCGGTGTGTTGAACATTTCCATAACGGCTTCTTCCGGTATGCGCCAACTTCCGCCAATTCTTTCGCCATGTAGTTGGCCTTTTTCAATATAGCGCCTTATGGTGCGGGTGTGGACACCCAGCATTTTCGCTACTTCATCTACTGTGTAAAGCATTTTGCCTCCATTGTTTGCAATTATATTTATTAGACTTCTCCGGAAACTGTCTGTAGTGGGCGAAAATGTTTCGGAATGAGGGAGCATTTTCGCCCGCATGAATGAGTTTCCGGAGAAGTCTATTATCAAACGGTTACTCTCAGTAACCATTTGAGGTTTGTCGCAATTCTATATTTTACTGCTTGCAGGAAGGAGTACTCGCTTAACGACCATAATATTGT
>Ga0131853_10022015_pt1 | contig 11547 bp, 10 predicted proteins | sample TergutLab28metaG_FD_92764 | JGI IMG/M metagenome (GOLD analysis project Ga0131853, IMG submission 92764) | Labiotermes labralis P1 segment gut microbial communities from Petit-Saut dam, French Guiana - Lab288 P1 (version 2) (version 2) | ecosystem: Host-associated > Arthropoda: Insects >...
CCCCTCCCCCCCCCCCCCCCCCCCCCCTTTTTTCATTTTTGTTTTAATTTATTTTTTTTTTCTTTTTTTTATTTAAAATGAGAGTTTTTTAAAAAAAATTTTTTTTAAAAATAATTAAATTTTTTGAAATCTCTTTTTTTAATTTTTTTATTAAAATATTTTTTTTTTTTTAGTCCTTTTTATTTACAAAAAAAGAGAAAAATATTTTTTTACATATACTTATAAAAAGAGGGGGGGGGGGGGGGGGGGGGGGGGGGACCTTCACAACCTTACACAAGGTTGCACACGTTAGGTATACATATTTTCCCTTAAAAATTAAGGTTATGAAGGTTGTGAAAGTTGTCATATTATATATGGGAAAATATGGTACTAAACACAGAAAATGTTGGAAACATCATTTTCTGTGTGTTAGCAAGATCTTATCTTTCACCAATATCATTACACAAAATGTTTATAATAAAATCAAATGACAGTGCCTGTTCTTTAAAATGATAATGTTATAGACACATACTGTGGTCTTCTAACTTATGACACCATGTAATCAGGCAAATGGTTACTGCTTCATACATGCTTCCATCTTCAGGATGGAACACAGAGGTAGTATTTTCCTCCAAAATGCTTGTAATCGCCTATGCTGCTGTAAAGTGTCACAACCCAGGTGCCAACGGTATGAATCTTCAATGCTGTAAAAACTTCAGATCACTTACACTAGTATTTTGTAGAGGACTGGTACATATCTCAGCTGGATTCCAGTTACCTTGTGTTTGCTCTTGGTTTTCCAGTCTCTTCAGGCAAATTTTAGGGTAGTATCATGAAGTAGGCCACAACCCCCTTCATTAAATTACACACATCATTCACGATCATCTTTCCATTTCTTTTGTACAATTGCAGATTTGTTTCGATGGCCAACATTACTAATAATCGGGTCACTCACTCATTCAAGTCAGTTAATTACCTGGTACACCTGGAAAACCAGTACAATGTTCTTACTTTGGTTTTGTCTCCTGATCAGTGACATAACGGATAAACACACTGTCTTCTGGCATATTCTCTGGTGGTGTCTCCAGTTCATACATGTAGCCACATGCAATTGCAAGCACAGTGCCTGAAACAACACATAACACATTAAATCAGCTGTGATTATGTATACTCAAACCTTATTAAAACTCTACTCTTTGTCCAACATTAAAAGTGGAATTAAAGTGTGACATAACAGTACGCATAAATAGCTATTTTTATGCTTGCTATGTTTTATGCAATTAACCACTCTGTGCCATAATTAAATGCTGAGTGTGATGTGCTGGAGACCAGAATTTACATTAGTGCCACATAAGAACGGCCATAATTGACCATTACCAATAAGCAATGTTCAGCACCCCGAGCATTACACTCTGTGATACCAACCCATCACGACAGAAGCAAAGGGTTAATAATAGTGTCAAACAGCATGTAAAATAGTCAGGATCATGAGGGGAAGAGACAGCAGCCAGCTACCAGGGATGATACTTTACTGAGAGGCTTCCTTTAAAACAAGAGGGAAAGTGTTTTCCTAGAAATTAATGAAAGCAAATAAAAAATCAGAGTACACTAAGAGGTGCTGCAGGAGGGTGAGCCTGTAGATTAATTCTGATAAATATTCCAACTAAACGTTCCCTAATTTTTAGGTTTTCCCTCCTTGAACATTGAATTTCAAAGGCCCAAAATCAATAACCACATTGTTATATGTCCTCCATTTAAGATATGCCTCTGCTTTAGTGTTCAAATCCACTGTCCCCCACCCCTACAAGAAAGCCTTAAACCGGTATTTCACTGTATAGGGAACCTTTGATATCTGCCAAATTTGCAATTTGCTTCTCACATACAATCCACAATTTAATACAATTACTGCCACAGCCATCATGTCACCACTGGTTTCATGTAACATGCATGTCACTTCCTATCACCCACGCAGCATCATTCTACCAGAAATACTTCTAGTGAGAGATTCTCCAAACAGTTCTCTACACATTTTATTCTTATTTACCTTAGGTTTGCAACAAACCCACTGCAGTGACTACAAACTCAAATGAGAAAGCAAGGTGTCCATGTCTCCATTGTGGAAACAGAACTGAAAACTAATCCTGATTTTTTTGACAAGCAACTGATACTTTGAAGGGGAATACAACCTACTAAAACAAGAACTGTCGGTAACGTTGCAAAATAACCATCGCCTGGTATAATTTAGTGCTGGAGAACCAAAGAAAATGTTATCATAAAAATGAAGTTTGTACTCATGTGGAATTCTGATCGGCAAGCTCAAGACGATGATGTAAATTCTTCTTTGATATGGCACAAAGCTAAGAGGACCTTTAACGCACAAGATGGACGATAAAAATGCCACTTACTTACTCCATGAGCAGAGTACTTCTTGAGAAGCTAACCAGTTCTCAGATGGTCAAGAAATCCCCCACATTTTATGGAACCCGAAGGTTCATCACCCCATTCACAAGTGCCCGCCACCTGTCCCTCTCCTGAGCCAGATCAATTCAGTACATGCCCCCACATTCCACTTCCTGTAGATCCATCTTCATATTATCCTCCCATCTACACCTGGGTCTTCAGAGTGGTCTCTTTCCCTCAGGTTGCCCCACCAAAACCCTGTATACACCTCTGCTATCCCCCATTATGTGCTACATGCCCCGCCCATCTCATTCTTCTTGACTTGATCACCCGAACAACACTGGGTGAGGAGTACAGGTTATTAAACACCTCATTATGTTGTTTTCTCCGCTCCTGTTTACTTCGTCACTCTTAGGTCCAAATATTATCCTCAGCACCCTACTCTCAAATACACTCAGCATACCTTCCTCACTCATTGTGAGTGACCAAGTTTCACACCCATACAAAACAACAGGCAAACTGCCACACTCAGATTAAAAAAAAAAAATGCTTCAGGATTTCAAAGTCCCCAGAATATAAAGACTTATTATTGGCCCCAACTCACCATCATGACTGAAGCACAGTGAAGAAATTGATGCATTATAGCGGTGGAATTGGCAGAGTCGTTTCTTGTTGAACCCATCCCATATGTTGACATAACCATCTGATCCACCCGTAGCAAATGTATTATAGCCAGTATGGAAACTGAGGAGGAAAAAAATCATAATTACAAACATCCTAATACATAAATGATGTTTATAAACAAAGAGATTTTCTGTTCTATATTACCAGCTGATAAGTACAATTTTTGGTACATGATAATGAAGGAAACTGGTTGGCAGCAGCACTCACTCACATAAGTTTACCAAAAAATTTGCATACAAATATTCATTATTTAATCTTATTTACATTGTAATTATATTTTCACTTCCTATAGGAAAATACAATGTTAACATGGGATCTGTCTCCAGATTGTGGCTAATGGCATTCACAGTGATTACCTTTTGGTTTCTACTAACAAAGTGTCAATTATATTTCATTATTTCCACTCTCTCTGGTATGTCATAAAATACTGTCACACCTTCTGCAGTAACATGCATGTTGGTAAAACAAATTTATACTTCCTTTACGCCTGCTGAACCAGCACAGCTGCACAGTTTCATTCATAATGCAGCATTCAATTACATTACACAGGACAGTAGTTTAAATTATTGCATTGGAAGATAACAAGGCAAAGCAATCCTATTAAAGGCCTGGACATGCCCAGAGGGTTCCAGCAGGTTAAGGCTGCCAGGTTTCAAGACAATCAACACATGAAGGTGGTAAGGTCGTCAGCCCTACACACCGACTGCCTTTACCCCCCCAGGAAATATTTCTAGTACTCATTTCTGTTAGAGGCTGAGTCAACCCCAGGGCCATAGTGCAGCCAGAAGGATTATGTCAATGAAAAATTCCAGTACATCATCGGAAATTGAACCCGCGACCTTCCGACTTGTAGCGCAGCGCCTCAACCAACTGCGCCACCATGTACCCTGCATAGGAAGATGCGCTTCTAAAATACTGTAATTACATGCCTTCACAATATGATATGAATAGTTATTTGAAAAAATTTGGGTGTATGACTCGAATTTGGATTTAATCAAAACTGAAAATGACACTCAGATCAGCTGGTATTTTATTAGTGTTTATTTAAAATATACTGAAGACAGTAATCACCTGATAGCATTTACAGGATAAATATTCTCAATGCCACCTTCTTTAATTCTATGGCATTTGAAGGCATATTTCTTCTTCTGAACTTCAGGACTTGTATCAAGGTACTCAACAGCAACTCTGCCTTCAATGCTGCTCAGAACATACCCCTAGAACAACAAACATAAATAGTAAAATAGCATTTTTTAAAGCATAAACAGCCAACACAAAACAGAGAGACAGACAGAGAAAGTAATTTACAACTTACAAAGAGAACAGCTTATACACACAACTCATTTAGAATGACACACCAAATGAATGTTACCACAATCTTGCACCAATATTTACTAAAAATCATGTCCAATAAAATCTACAACATGTGACTGCCTTGATGTCTGAAGCCTCCACATGAGACCCTGTACAAAAAGCAAAATTCCGGTACATTTGAAAGCTTGCCTGACGTAACTCAACGACATGTAATGATTTCTTGGTTTGGTTTATTATAACTTTTCTAACAGAACTCACAACTGCACTGTTCATAAATACTTTTCATTGACTGATTTAGATGTCTTGCACATCTGAACAGTGAGAATTGCAACTGTCTCATTGCCGAAAGCTGGAACAGCACTATTTCAACTTAAGTTATATAAATGAAATCAATTCAAATATTTTGCACATGAAAAAGAAACTCAATCTACAAAGCAGATGGCACACATTATAAATTAATGCTTAATATGATGTGTCTATTCCAAAATTCAAGTCCTTGAAGGTATTTATAAGAACATTCAGAACTTCACATCAAGGTGAGATCAACACAGCTGTAAACATCACACATGAAATCTGCATATATAAAAATTTCGGTTTGTTTATGTTATATGGTTACATTATACTTACATCCTTTGAATACACTGTAACAATCAACAGTCATGCAAAGGCACCACTTGTTTTTGTCTACAATTTGGCCACTTTCCATTGCAATTATAGTCTATCATATAAGTCAAATTTGAAACCTCTATTAAAATCATGTGCTACTGCTAATGCTGGTGACAAGCGCCTCAAGAGAGGTAAAACTTAGTCACAACATGTAAGTAGCCCTAGATTAATGTGGGAAAAGTGCAATGGTAAATGAAAGTAAAATATTTCATCTGTAAATATTTTCATGATACATCTCCCTATCACTCCTCACACAATTCACTTACAAAGGTGTTTGAAACCGACACATATTCAAATGACAGCACATTAAGATTATCCATCTCAAACTCATCTTTGTTCACAGCACATACAGAGAGTGAAACACAGCAGAACTTGGTTATAATGTATCGAAGGGACCTAATAAATTGTGTAGTTACAAACGAGTGTCGCACTATGAGAAGTGTGTTGTATAAGTGAAGGAAAATTATTTCAACACAAAGTACCAGCCTGCAGACACATAACTTAATGTTAATGCTATGATACATTTCAAATTCACATTCCAATGAAAATTTAGAAATAAAAATTACTCTACTATAATTCTAAATTTCCATATAGGTTTATGCTAGGAACATATTAACTTACAATTAGAATTTAAGAAGAACAAAAATATCATGAGAAGAGGCTTGCTCTTTAGCACATTGTCATTTCTCTCCTGTTTAAATCATTTAAGCAGAACATCAACAATGTCACTTCATTCAGGATTTCTAAACTGCTTTATGCCCGATCTCTTCTGTTCAAACACACCAATAATTTTGGCTCTGTTTTTACAAGTCATTTGGATCAAAGAATTTATGAGACCAAATTCCCACACATGTCACCTCTCTTTATTCCATTCTCTATTTGTTGCATCAACTAACTTTTCCTTCAATTGTCAAAACCTTCCTTTTATTCATAACTATAGCCATGTTATCACATTACCAGTCTCCTGTTAACAGCAGTAGTGGAAAGGTACATGGCAACTTTACGTACAAAGTGAGTAACAAAGTTACTATTGTCATTTTCCAGGCTTGGAATTAATGTAGCTATCTGAAAGCATAGAGGGCTTGCCCATTCAAGGACAAGGAGATGGTTGAATTATCAAAATAATCTAATTCTTGAAGATTACCATATTTACTTGAATGTGAGACAAGGTTTCCTCCTTAAATTTCGTGCTTAACGTGAGGTCATCTTACATTCATGTCTGAAGCAACAAACTGGATCATGCCAAATCAGACCACTCTGAACCAAACCACACAGAGCCAAACAAGGCCTGCATCGGCAAGTGTAGACAAAGGACAGAACACAGCATTACTAAAGTTAACTGACACAATCTCTCTTTCGACTTCATTCATTGTTAAATTCTTTTAAACACATGTTTTGGAAGCTGTCTCTGTTTATGTTTTCAGGCAAAGAAGCACCTAACCTAGTGGAACCCTTAGATGAAGCTATTCTCAGTCACTGGACACCATAAAAACTCTAAGCTTATTAAGATATATACTTGGGAACAGATCCAGTCCAAGGGTAGTAACAGGAAAATAACTATTGAAAAATTAAAATTCAACTACAAGACTCAAAAATAAAATCTGGATCAATCCACAAATTAAAAACCACAAAAGCAGCCAAGAACTCAGACTGATCAGACCACAAGCACAAGAAAAATACCCAGAACACACATATTTCAAATTCTTAGCACCCCTAACTCCATCTGTGAAGAAAATGGGATATCTTCGTGGGTTCAAGTAAGTTTATAAACCAAAAACTATAAATGTATTATTTAGTCAATGTGGATCACGACAGCATGGCAGCACATCTTACCAGAAGTGACTGTGACAGGTTCTAAGAAGTGCTGTATAACCAATGCAGTGAACAAGACTGATAATGATATGTTGTGGAATGGCAGTAAAGAAGATGGGAATGCTATGGGTGAGTGCAAAGAAGATCAAGGCACTGACTGTGAAGATGGAGACAAGTGGCACTGACTGGTAAAGGTATAAAGAATCTGACGTGTTTTGTGCATTAAGTGTATGACATTAATTGTAATGTATATCTTCTTAGCAGATTTTTTTTGGGGGGAGGGGGGGGGTCATCTTCAATTTGGATAAGCACATTTTCCCTTGGTAGGCACGTTTTATCTGAGGGGATCATATTAGATTAGAGTCGTCTTGCATTTGGGTAAATATGATATACTGAAACTGGTAACTGGCAGCATTGTTACATCCAAAGTAGATGCTCCTATGTATGTCATACTAAGTGAGGCAGAATGACACGTTCCTTACAGGGAACTAGTTGGTACCAAAGAATGTACAATGTTATAGCCAGGGTGTTGCACAAACCAAGGTCATTATAACCAAGTTCAACTGTATTAGCAACTTGAGAAACACAAGAATTCTTTTCATTGTTACCTGTTTATTGGGGAAGCAGCGAATACAACGGGTCTGATACTTCAGACTCGACTCTCTGCGTTGGTGGACATAGCCCATGTTTCGAAGGTCCCACACATACACTTTGCGTCCTGCTGTGCCCACCACAAACTTCTCTCCACATAGGCTCATTGTGTACACCTGCAAACGTAACACAGCAACACAAATTTGTTTCTTAGGACGATGAGCCACAATCACACATGTGTCCAGTGCATTTCATTTTATAGTAACAACTAAACTCTTAAACACTAATTTAAAAATCCAGGCACAAAATAACAAATTTTTTATGTAGTGATAACCAGGATTATACAAGGATTAGGGTGTACCTGGGCACAGCCGGCAGACCCCATACACATTCCTAGGGTTATGATGCACCAATACTTCTGAGTCACACTCTTTTAAAGTCAAAAAGTTTTTTCCCCACAGTCACTCATACTGTTTTACATCACCTAAAAGGACTCAAAAAAGACACACAACTCTCCAATACAGCTTTAAACTTAATTCATGTGTCCGACACCACAGAGACGAAAGAATGATCACAAACTGCAAACTGGCAAGAGTTTGTAATGATCTGTACATTTACAAACAAATGTAAAGTCATAAGCTTCATTAACATCACAGTCCTTTCTCCTTTATTGTACAGAATCTCTAATGTAAAGCATGTCACATAAGTCATACAACCAGTACCTTGTCAGGCTGTGTGTATGTGCCAACACATCGTGGACTCCTAGGATCCCACAACTTTGCACTTGCATCCCAACTTCCTGTTAGTATACCATTCACTTCTGGAGAATACTCAACTGCTCGAATTGCATTGTCATGTGTACCAACTACAGTTTCTGTTAACACAACAAAATGATAAATATTCAAATGATAAAAATGGTCATTATACCTCATAAAATTCTTATACTCTCAATATACACATTGCAAAATGAGTTACATGACATGATTATAATGGCAGCTGATTCTTAGTTTCTGGGAAAAAAGGACACTCATAGCTCAGCCATGTTTCCAATCTCTTTGAGAGCTGGTGATTTCACTGTTAACCCTTTGGCACATAATGATGACTATGGTCATTGCACAGTTCTATGCTCAGAAAACCAAAGCACACAATGCATTAAATATGGCATGATCTTATATAGCCCTCAGCTGATATACAGTGCTTTGATGCATCTCTCACGAAACAGCAATATGCCCTACCCACCAATATGCAATTTTATAAGAGACAGAAAAAAATTAACAGATCATTAAAAGACCAACACTTACATGTTTGCAACCCAACTGTCTAGCAACATAGGGGTGTAAGTTTTATGGATTGTGTGGGATGCCACAAACTGCTGTTTCATGAGCAATATGTAGCTGTCTCCACCCAAGTGCTAAGGGAAGTTGGTTTATCAAATGTTCCCTCCTCACCCACTTAAATCTATGAATTTCATTCTGACAACAAGGGGCCAAATAACCATACTATTAAGATACGAGCATATTATCTGCAGACTTGATGGCCCTCATCTTAATCTACTTCAAACATCTTTCCAGAGGTCCAACATTTATTAAAAATTATTACGTTTTATGTGTATGCGATGCAAACCTGGACCAAACTATCCACAACACAAAGTTCTATGTATGAAATTCATGCTGACTCCTTTTGCTCTGTTGCTACAATAAGCCATGTTTGTAGGTGTGTTCACAAAGCACTTACAAAAGCAAATATGCATCACACAATACAGTTCCAATAAATATACTTTAAGTACAGATACACATGAAAATAGAATAGCATTGCTTTTTTTTTTTAAAGACATTCCCCTGACTGCAACATACATATTACATATTTCTAAAAGTTGATAAAATAATAATTCAAAGGCATCCTAAGGAACTGCATACTGTTCGGTATTTATGTTCTATGCGTCCTGCAGTCTCCTTCTCTGAGGGGATCTTTTATTTCAGGGAACGAAAAAAAAAAAGTAAGATGGTGCAAGGTCACATGAATATGGTGGACGGCTGACGTCCATCATATCTAGAATCACCAGGAAGTGCTTCACTATTGTGGCAGAATCAAATCATATAACTCGACTATGTGGAACAACCTATGCACAGATCACATAATTATTTATGAGAAACCTGCCAAATCATGTCTCAGTTATTGTGCACTTTATCCTCCCTCAATTTCAGGGTCACTTGAAGATCCCTGCCCACCTGTTTGAAAACTCTGTAACTATTTCCAAATTTTGAGCAGTTGACAGCTGCTCACTTCTTGAATCATTTTCAAGGTTCTCACATTCCATTCTGCATCTTCTAAACCATCTGAAGACATGCAAGCATATGAAATAGAGTTTCATTTCCATAAACAGTTCTCAGAATTTTGTACAATTCTGCAGCTGTTTCCCTGAGTTTGAAACAACACTGGATGTTTGCTAACACTGCCATATGGCAACAAAAAGAAAAACAAAGCGTACACATGGGACTGCTACGGATGAACGGATTGGGCTAGAACTTTCATTCACTCATCTCTGGGACCATAACATGAACTAACAAAACTGACAACAGCTGGTTTACATGACAAACCATTCAAGTGCAATAGCATCAGTCCCAAGACTTCTTATAATCTGAGCATGTAAAGGGCCTGTCATGCCCATCCACCAGACAGATATTCATACAATTTCATATTTGGAATTTTTTACTAAAGTCTGTCAACATGTTCCAATTTTGATTCAAACTGAACTAATATGTCATATTACATGACCCATGTATGCATATTTACAATCTCTCCACATTACTGGTCTTTGCCCATGAGACAATTTGTGTTCTTTGTGAGGTATGTGTTGCAGCCCATGAAACAGCTGTTGATCTGAACATAACAACTAAGCATTATCATTATATTGTTTCTGACAAACTGATTACAACTGATGATAAATGATACTAAGCCGCAGTGAAAACTTACACATCATGTGTCGTGTATAATATGGGAAGGCACATTCAAATACTTGCATCATCATGTTTTTCTTGAAAATAGTATTAATTTCAAATCTATAAACAATAAGAGTGGATGTGGCAAAAGTGTTATACACTACAGGCATTTCCTAGCTTGTCATTCCCTTATGTCATTCCCAAATTTGTAACAATATCAAGCAATTAATTAGTATGTATCATATTCAGTTTCAGTACATTTAAACTCCTACAATAAAATGGTAAAGCAATCCCTGTACAGGCCTGGACAGGCCAGGAGGGCCCCAGGAGGTTGAGGCTCCCAGACTTCATGACATTTGGAACATGAAGGTGGTAAGGTTGTCAGCCCTACGCACCAGCCGCTTTTACCCCCGGAAATATTTCTGGTACACATTTCTGTCAGAGGCTGAATTGACCCCAGGGCCAGAGCACAGCCGGGAGGATTATCAGGAATCAAACCCGCAACCTTCTGGCTTTTAACACTGTGTCTGAAACCTGCGCCACCACAGGCCCTGAACTCCTATAATAAACACACTAAATATTATTATTATTAAATGAAATATCATAGTACAAAAGCAGTACCATATACTTAATAAGTAAAAACCATTAACACAACTTTATTTTTGGTAATTATAAAGCAACGCGTTTGAACCCCACAGGGTCATTACCAGATCAGTTTTGATAAAACACTTAAATATACAGTAGCATTTCCTAAAATGGGATCTCACTTTTTACAATTATATTCTGTTTCATATTTTATGCACGTTTCTTCTGTACTGAATGAAAAGTTAGGTTAAAATAAATACAATTAAAGTGATACATTGTGGTGTTTTTATACCTCAATATACACTTGTCCATAATGTTTGTTCCTGTAGTGGCACATATAATAAGAATTAAGATTTTCTAACAGGAAAATTATGAGCCAGATGATGAACCTTTAGGGTCGAAACATGTTGCTGTAAAAATTTCCAAAAATAATGTAGTGTTAATGGCTTTTACTTATTAAACTAAAACTCCGTGGCCTTAGTCCGCACGCGAACTATACCGACAGAGCGGCCGCCGCCGGTCGGCGAAGTTAGTGCCAACTTTTGCGGATAGAGGGGTGTCACGTGGTCAGCGCAAC
>Ga0131853_10022016_pt1 | contig 11546 bp, 6 predicted proteins | sample TergutLab28metaG_FD_92764 | JGI IMG/M metagenome (GOLD analysis project Ga0131853, IMG submission 92764) | Labiotermes labralis P1 segment gut microbial communities from Petit-Saut dam, French Guiana - Lab288 P1 (version 2) (version 2) | ecosystem: Host-associated > Arthropoda: Insects >...
ATATATATATATATATATATATATATATATATATATATATTAAGGCATTGAGAATACTTCTATGTATTGTCACACGAAATACATCTATGATCATCTGTTTTACTCATGGTATGTATTAATAATCCTCCATGAGAAGATGCATTACAGCACATTAATCCAACCACAGTCCTCCCTAACCTACTATACCTCCTTTTATTTTTCCAAATTTAAACATAAATTTCACGTATTTTACTACCTAACTTCCGTCATAACGAACACAATTTCGTTTACATTTGCTTTCCTACAGATATACTCCTACAAATATGTGTTTTATATATTTATTGTCTTTTGTAAGGGCGAGATCTCGTTCACAACTCCTGTGTAAATAATTTCCTTTTTGTAATTCTGTATACAGTCTGATGATGGCTACGTTAGGGGAAGCCGAAACATGTAGCCGTGAAGTGCAAACATGTCCTGTATGTGACTGTTTCCGTTCTATATTTATCGTCACCTTTACTTTATCCAGTGTCATGGTTGTTACAGTGTTTGCACACAGGGGTCCCTAATCCGTTGAAATTTTACATCTGAATAAACTTCAGTAAAGGGAAGTACTGCTGCAGGATACAGAATCAAGAATTTGTTTGTGCATAATGCAAAGGAAATATTGACTTTTTTTTTCTGCGGACCATTACTGAGGTGAACGCCATTTTAGAGATGCTCGTGTACAAAAGAATTCCAAGGGGCTTCTATTCCGACGACTGCTTGTCACAGAAGCGTAGAAGGGAAATTCATGCAGTCCTCTGTTGATTCTGGTTTCTGCAGGCGCCACTTTAAATTTGTGAGAGAACGGACACTTGGGATACACGGATTTTAAATATCAAAATGGATCTAGAATACGTTGGTATTCTGGCTCGAGATGTGACGTGAATTAAATTCTTTCAGTTCGGGATCTTGTGAGTGAGTTTTATGACGTCAGCAAGTAAGTTTCCAAGGTCACAAATGCACAGTAAGCGTAGTAAGCAGGGTTTTCTTGAAGAGCCGAGTAAGTGGAAGCTTTACAAGGTGAGCGCCTTTTCCATGGGGACGAAGTGAAAATAACACCTACGAAGACACAGACACAGAAGGCGGTATACGTAAAAACTGATCTTCTTCCAAAAATGTAAAATGAATTGAATTGTTTCAGAATAGGATCCCATGGCGATGTTTCAAATATAACAAAGAAAATTATGTTCCACAAAACAGTGGATTCATTGAGAGCTGTCAATACTTCTAACCCACTTCGCAGTGTACTGCAAATACCTAAAGCTTTGTGACTGTTCGAGCATCATTATGACGGCATTAAAGGTATGCGCTGCATAACGACGTTTCGGTCAACGATGGATCGCATATACGACGGTGGTCCCATAATATTATAATACCACTGTTTTACAATTGCCTACAGTATTCAGTACAGTACCATGCTGTACCGGTGGGGACGAGATTTACCGCCCGTCCAGACCTGCCCTGGGGCCCACCCAGCCTCCTGTAAAATGGGTACCGGGTCTTTCCCGGGGGTAAAGTGCGGCCGGGGCGTGCTGCTTACCACTTACCCCCTTCTAGTGCAGCGGTCATGGAAGAGTACCCACCCTCTGGGCCACACCGGGCCTGTAACTGGAACACTTTACCTTTTTTTTTAACATGCTGTACAGGTTTGTAGCCTAGGGACAACTGGCTATACCATATTGCCTCAGTGTGTAGTAGGCTATACTGCACTATCTAGGTTTGTGTAAGCACACGTTCGCACAACGACGAAATCGTCTAACAACGCATTTCTCAGAACGTATCCCCGTCGTTAAGCGACGCGTATCTATATTTTTGTGTTCGCTAAATTGTCTGCAAAGAGACTGGGATGGCGCAGTTGGTACAGGGTGCAGCTACGGGCTGGACGACCCGGAATTGAAAACACGGTTGTGATAAGGGTTTTTTTCTTTTCCAATACCGCCCAGACAGTCTTTTGGGGCCACCCAACCTCCTATTAAATAGGCACCGAAATTCATTCCTGGGGGTAATGCGGCCGGTGCGTGAAGTTCACTACTCACCTCCATGTAATGCTGAGGGTAAGAATGAATGGAGCTCTAATTCTGCTTCCCCTTACACCGTAATGGTGTGGACGGGGACAAATTTGTTTCTACCATTTGTCTGGATAGATACAGTCCCGGCTTAGAACCCTTTGGATTCTGCTTTGTTCAGTCTTTAGGCAGCTTTATCTGACGGGACACACAGAGTAGGTAGCCGGTTCCTTGCTTTATGTACGAAGACGGAAAGAAAAATAAATCCTAAAACGTCGTAGTCCTATATTTTAAAAGTAAAAAATGAAAAAGAGTTTGGAATAATTTTTTCCATACCAGAATCTATTCTATAGCTGTCTAAGTAGAAAGCCAGATGGAATGCAGTAATGAATTCAGAAGGACCTGATTTCTTAAGACGTTGACAGACCCAATGCAAATTGTTTGTTCTGCATCCGAAAAAAAATTGACGTGATTAATAATTAAATTGGAATTATTTAGAAATTAAGGCCTTATGTACATATGCACTGATGGCCTCAGATAATGGTACGTACATTGAAACTGTGCTCCGTTACTGCAACCTCCCCCCTCCCCGCCCCCCGTGCGCCTACATTTCAACCTCAGTTGAACGTACTAACCTTGCTGTCAGTAGTTGTAAAAATAAATCCCACTGAGAAATTAACAGTGATTTTTTCTACAATTAATCACATAAGAAATATTATGCAAAAAAGAACATTATTAATTTTATGTCACATGTACCAGGTATTTCAATATCGGAGGATAGTAAGCCAGCGATAACTCTGCATTATTTCATTATATCTAATCTTACGTAATCAGCCTACGTCACAGACAACGTTAACAAAAGACATTCTTCTGGCACGATAGAAAAATCCCAAAAGTTTAATAATTTAGTAACTGATTCACATTGTACTGTGACTAAATGTTTCCTTTATATACTGTTATTATTTTACATTTTGATTTTAACAGGTATTACTTTATGGTCTTGTACTATCCACGACGTACTGAATTTATCCCGGACGATGCTTGAATAAAACCGAAATACACCGGATCAATGTTATAACTGAACCAATGCAGTGCATCTTGTTTGTTCAGTTTCTTAGTGCTAATAAAATTATTTTTTCTCTCATTAACTTTGTTTATCCCTCTTTGCTTTATATTAACTTTTTTATTTAAATTTTATTCCGTAACGCCCACAATCTTCGTTTTCGTTTGGAAAAAAAAGAAGCCGAAGAGCATCTCATACGTACGAGTATTACTCACTGTTTCTGATGATAGGATTTTAACTCTTCGTAGCCTAAAAGTTACTTCGGGCACTACCGGGTTTAAAATCAGAAAATTCTTTTTGTTACCAGTGTGAATTTTCTGTTTTATACTGTTCTCAGAACAAACTGCGATTATTGTCTTTTACAGCATTACGTGATTTGTTTTTATAACGGAGAAGGAGTATGTTTACTGCGCGGTACGAGCCGAATCTTGAAATGTGATTTAAGTTAATATTAGTCTTTCAAGGTTTAATATCTTGAATCTGTATGTCTTGTCTTACTTGTTGCAACCAGTGAAGCACAAGCTGTACAGAATATCCATGCAGCCAGCGATTGCCACTCGTAATGCCACTTTGCTAGCATTACACCACGACCTACATTACATGGCAGCACGCAATTAGCAGCCTTTCTTATTCGGACCCCCACATTCGAATAAACAGCACAGCCCAACCTTGACATTTTTCGAGGTGATCAGATCGCCTTAAAACTTTTAATGAATGACGCGAATAAATGGACTGAAAATTTGATACACAAGATAACAAGATTTAGGAAGGAGGTGGGCTACGTCAAAACACAACTGTCTTGTATTTTATTTATTATGGTGACGACGACATATTTCGGCCACTGTGGACCATCTTCAGGTCACAAAAATGTATGTAGAGGAAAATTATACAGAGTATGATCATAGTATAAGTGTATATTCTAAACTTTCAACGAGATCTCGTTGTCGGTTGGATTATACATATTGAGCTAAAAGTGCCTCTTCTAAATAGAGATCTCGAAAGTTTGGAATATGCACCTATACTATGATCATATTATGTATAGTTCTCCTCTATATACAGTTTTGTGACCTGGAGATGGCTCACGGTGGCTGAAACATGTCGTCAGCATAATAAATAGGACACAAGACAGTTGTGTTTTAATGTACCCTACCCCCTCCCTAATTGCTTATGACACAACGGGGATGATGCACCTAAAGATTAGCAATTTTATTTTCACAGGGTCATCTCTGAGTTCTTTCGCGGACCTAGATCGCAGCGTCACTGCAGACGTAACAATGTTTGTACCGAACGGACCAATAATTCTCGGCTGTCACATTCTGGATCGCAAATAAAGTTCTGCAAGACATCATCCTGCAAAACGGACGTTTTTATGAACTGTCCTTTGTCATCGTCAAGCAATCATATACGTAGCCTAACTTAACCTAACCGAAGATACGCACTTTAGGTCTACGAATAAGGTGATTTATCTTCCAGATTTGTGTATACCTTCACGATGATTAGACACTTTTATACAATTCTGTAGCTGATATTGTCCATTAATGTGTAGGCGTGTAGAATTATTACACTAATACTTATCAATGCGCTATTGTATTGCAGTGCCATCTGACGGATAAAAGCAAAATGTTCAGCTGCAAGAGTTGAGTCAACAATAGGAGTAGGTAATTGTTAGTCTATGATTTTATTTGTACTGTTTTATTGCATGTTTAGTTAATTTAATGACACTATGTAAATTGCACTAGTTAGATGGAAGTCCGAACACGGCATATTCTAGGGTAGGCCTATCTTTTTAGTATTTGATGGAACCCTCTTCACAAATCTTGGTCTGAAGAATTGTTCTGTTGTAGGCAGAGGGGGTTTCGAGTGAAACGCAAGACTGCAAACTCATACTTTGGGACGTAACTATTTTGCAAGCATTTACACGACTGGTGACCTGGGGAGGTGTTTTTTTTGGCTGGTTTGTGCTTTTATAATACTGCATTACTTTGTATAATAAACACTTGTTTAACTCCTAAATTAAACAACTATTAAATTTAATTAAATAATCAACAGAAATAAATTGTCAGCAAATAGGCGTGCAGAACGAGCAGGATTGGCTTATTTGCTAGCAGTTGATTTAGTCTAATCGTTAAACAGAATATTTGTGACTCAGCTTGCCCTACATTTTATTCAAAATATGTTTCCCACCTCCAGATATCCTAAAATTACAGAATCTTCAGTGTTGGGTCTAGCATTTGACAAAGCGTCGTTGTTCTGCTTAATCGAGAACGAAAAATTAAAAGGGGCACGTCTTATTGATGTACATGCGAATCGCAACAAAAAATAAACCTGATTTGAAAGATTAATCTAGGGAAAGCCGTGCCACGTCATATCCTACTAATGACTAATCATACTGAAGAAAAGTGTTGAGTAGTACGAGCAGTGGCAAGAAAGTAGCATTTCTAACAAAGTGCCACGAAGCTTTAGTAAAACTGTCCTCATTTATACAATGGCGGTTTAAGCTGTATTATTATTATTATTATTATTATTATTATTATTATTACTGCTATTTGGCACACGCTTAGGAATGTTACGTGACCTATAGTGGTCAGCATCCATGTCCGGCATGACGTCACCATGCACCAGACAGACTGACCTACGTCATCACGACATTCCGTCGAACCGTTACTCTTGTTCACTATCAGAAATGGGAAACAACGCGGGTCGCTGCCACCTGCAGGTAATAGTGAGAATGAAAAACAAGTAACGTCGATAGTGTCGTTCTAAAGAAACGTGCAAGAATAGGACGAAGAACAGCGAACGCAAGAACAAAGAATAGGGACGCTACAGACAAGAAAACGAGGATAACAGGTCAGGGACAGTGAAGTGCATGAATAATATGTGTGACAAAAAGCAGTTGCAGTGATGATGGTAGTGCCGAAATAAGAATAGGTATTCATTAAATAATAAAATATATATTACCAAGACAGGCAATGTACGTATAGACGTAACACTGAGGTGGGTTCGTACAACCATTGTTGCCGTGGAAAAGCAATAAGTATTGTATATTCTGGGTGTGTGGTTGTAGCCTTTGGTATCCAGCATCCAACTTGCGTCTTTTTAATCTTAGCAATTAACCAACTTAAGGCACAAAATCTTGTTTTATAATAAGTTTATTATATGCCTCTACATGTTTCGAGCACTGTGTACTCGAAACATGTAGAGGCATATAATAAACTTATTATAAAACAAGATTTTTTTGCATTAAGTTGGATAATTACTAAGATTATACTGAGATGCACGGTTAGCAAAACATCAAAATCTGCGTCTTATTGTCATCTGTGTCCTGTCCGGCTGTAAAATATTTTCTACATTATCTCGTAAACGGCACGATTTTCGAAAGAAAAAAAGTTATTGAACATAAAATGTGTGTTTTGATTTTATTTACAACTCCCTTCTGAAACATTTCTCATTCTCAGAAGATCTGAGCAAGATATGATAAAAATGTATATCGGCGTACGTGTAAAATATCCGTTATTCCTCTCAGATTTGAGTGAAACATGAATATTCCCAACAGATTTTCGAAAATTAGTCAAACATAAAATTTCAAGAAAGTCCATTCAGTGGGAGACGAATGTTTATGCGGACGGACGGATTAACAGACACGACGAAGCTAATAGTAGCTATTCAAAATCTTGCGAACGCGCCTACAGGCAACTTTAAAGCACTTGTAAAGAATCCTTTAAAACCGAACCCTGAAGGTGCTTGTCACCAAGCAATGCAGTTTAAGGGTTCTCAGTCCGTGTTAACGGCAGTGAATAAATCTTAATCGTAACTTATTATACAGAGTGGGCCACGAAAAAGTAGCCCGCCTTCCGTTTTGCACGTGTCCTTGTGATATTCTCTGTGGCGTTATTATGTATATTGCGTAGAGTGTTTGAACAGTTAGTCAACAGTCGTGCTGTCGCCATGTTGAGGTATACGCGATGTAACATAGCGATTTTGTTGACAGCAGCTGCGTGGCTGATGTCCTTCAGTTCCTCTATCGTGTGCGGATTTGATTCGTATACCGTACTTTTCAATTATGGCATATGAATCAAATCCGCACACGATACAGAAACTGAAGGGCGACATCAGACACGCAGTTGCAACCATCAAAATCACTATGTTACATCGGATATACCTCAAAATGATTAGACGCGCGCAGCTGTGTGTTGATGTAGGAGGCAACCACTTGTAACATCTTCTATGATGGTATATCCTTTTCAGCGTTTGGCTACTGTATTAATTTCTGTATTTACGCTATGCTACGGACTCAGGCTACTTTGTGCCAAATGAAGGTCTATGTACGATATACTGGGAAAGAAGAAGACATGGTCAGTGAATGAAACTATTCCGTTTTTTGAGCTCTTAATTTTACAGGAAGCACATGAACTCAGAATGTCCGAGAAATGTGTGCTAGGAATATAGAGACCTATGAAAAAGGGAGACTGAGCATGCAGAAAATTAGAGAATGATACACACAAATGATTAAGAATAAGAGACGTGGTGTATGTAATACGGATGAGGGTATGAGAAATAGGTATGTACGGAATGTTGCCTAGCGAACTTCGAAGGATGAGAGCACTTGTGACAAGTAACCGTGTATGGAAGGATGAAGGTCTGTATGAAACAGGGGTGACAGAAACAAAGTAAGACGATGTGGATTAGATTCAACTGGCACAGAACAGGGATCAGTAATGAACTGTTTTGCATATAGCATTTAAACTTCTGGTACCATGAAAGGAAGGTAAAAGTGAATTCCCTGTCCACTTTATCCCCGCGAAAGAAATCCGGTACCAATTGAACAGGAAGGTGGGTGGGCCCCATAGCCATTCTGGAGGTCTCGGGAAAGGGAACAATCATTTTACTTCCCAGGATTCGAAAACCGAACCGTACAGCCCGTAGTCTAATCACTGTACTGACTACTCTATCCCAGCTCCCATATAAGGAAGGGATTTGACTAATGAATATGTGACTAAAAGCTTCTGTAGAGAGGATACCAGCAGTGTGGAAATAGTTATTACGGAATTTGTGTAGAAAGACAGAGATTTGAAGAAAGCCACGATTTTATGATGGCCGTCATCTGGGTGGAGACTCGAACTAGGTACCTTCCGCATACAAGTAAGGCCCATTATTGGGCGGTACCTAAATAATGCCTTAGAATGAACCTCATTCATCCGTGCCAGTGCAACTTAATGTAACAAAAGGAGGCCACTCTAGATTTGGTCATCTAAAACGAATGACCTCGCCACGACCTGCGCGGAAACACGGCGTGACCGTGGTAAAACGGTGGACTGTAACATCTGCTGCATTTACTGTTATACTGGTCACTGAATATTTGGTTGCCCCTAAACTGTTGCTGTTTGCTGTTTCATCAACATAAGCTAACTTTGTTCACGTGTCGCATTTGTTGCCAGAAGTGAGACTCGGTTCTGTCGCTTCTCTATTTACCAGTTCGAGCAGCAACGCTGTTCGTTTTGTTGTGCACGCGACTCATTACCCTTGATATTAATTCGCTGCACGTGCCTGTCTGTTATTTTAAAGCCAAACAGTCAAAACTGCATAATCGTACGTAATCTCCCCTTCACTTTTTTACATTAAACACGAACATACACCTCAAACTAAAGTCTCTGAAATTAAATTCACACCCTGAACAAGATCCTAAATTTGTCTTGTACCAAATTGCCGTCAGTACAAGCCGCCTTAGAGGAAAATTTTAAATGTAAATTTCAAATTTATGTGTAAGGAAGCAATAAAATCATTTGGAAACAAGACTATGAACAGGTTGGAAAGAAATGGCAACGCGGAAGTTCATACAATGAGGAAGTTCAAGACTTAAATGTTAAGGTGACGAAACACATCACCAGGATGGAGAAGTGCGCACTCAAGCCGAGTCGTTTTGGAACGAAGTGGAAAATCCACTTTGAAATACACCTGCTTTCGAATGACTGAAAGAGAAATACTGATCAGAACTTGCCGCCTTTCCTAAATATCTGCCGGAATCCAACATTACAAGTTAGCAGGGATAGCTCAGTAACTCTAATAATTATGGTATTTGCTGGGTGACCGGGTTTGGATGCCTGGCGGAGAGAGATGGTTTTACCTCCACACCGGATGTGGACCCTGCCGTCTAACTGGCGGGTACAGGGAGCTCTTTCTGCAGAGTTAAAGCAGCTGGAGCGTATAGGAGATCAGATAATTCTACCTTAGTCCCGAAGTTAAAAACGGGGGGAGTTATACGTCTATTCTGCCATATTTCTTTACTGCTTCATGCTTAACTTAGCAGAATTTTACCTTTAAAATTACACAAATCAATTGGGTTTAGTTATGTATTCGTATTTCTACAACCAAGAGCTATGAAATTTGGCACACCTGCAATTATAATTCATAAAAAAGCAAATTTTCAGAAGTCTGGATGGATGCGGTGTAATCTTTAATGCAGTACACATAACTCGGAACAACTTTCTACGTATTTAATTTAATTAATACACGAACAATGCGCATATATTCATTTAATGACCTAAAATTCACATTAAAACACTTAAAACGTAAAGAACACCAAGCTGAAGTTATTAAAAACAAATGCAGCAATATGGTTAGGACCATTTAAAGTGTTTTAATATGAATTTTATATCATTAAATTAATAGATATGCATTTTTTGTATATTAATTAAATAAACTACAGAATGCACAGTGCAACGATAAAGAGACTTCCTATGTAGTTTTAAAACTGACTTATGGTTTGTATATCTAAACATTAATTAACGGTGTATGATACACATTTTTTACCTTCTGATGTAAGAGTGAAGTGTGTGGATAAACAAGGCTGATAAGAAAAACTGTACCAAGTATGAAACACATATCATATTTTTCTAAAACTCCCGATCGATTTTTTTTTTTAGAAACACGTAGCGAGTTACACGCGAGATGCAAGTCGAAGCGCAATTAGTGCTACAAAAAAAAGTCCGTTGTTTCAAGGAAACTGAAAATTCCTTGAAACTTTTAACGAAAGTCTGTTATGAAAAATTAAAAGAAGATAATCCGACGGTACAAGTGCACACCCTGGGTGGCAGATAGACGGATGAACACTGCCCAGTATAAGGCCCTTTTTTTTAAAACGAGAACAAAACGACCTATGTGGTAATTCAACAGCACAGTCGCAAGCTTCTGATGATGGATATATTAATGTCCGAAACATGTTGAGTACATAAGAAGTGAAATAAAATATCAAGTGACATCAATTTGTTTTTTTATTCTTCAAGAGACAGTTTCATATCGCTAAAGGTTACTATTGCGTTTCCCTCTATATATTTCTAATAATCTTCGGGTACGTGATTCGAATTTGGATGCCCCTATTCAATCCAACGCCTTTCGTTCTTAAAATTATGCAATTGAAGTTTGCTGGGTTTCTTTTGTTACGCATTCTCAAGTTCCTTATTTGAAGCGAAGAAAGGATATCGGGAAGTATTCCTTCGTAAATCGGACTATTACTATCTGGAACCTACTACCTGTAGAAGAGTTAGGGACTTTCCCTTGTAAACCCACAATTTTTCGAAAGAGAATTAGGAAAGCAATTATAAACAGGGTGAAGCGGAAGGAATAGAAGTATGGCGAAAATCGTCTAAAAGTACAGTGAAGTGAGGTGAAGTGTAGTGATGTGAGGTGAAATGGAGCGGTAGGAAATTTAAGTGGGGTTAAGCGAAATGAGAGGGTAGTGAAGTGTAGTTGGATGAAGTGTAAATGGGTAGAAGTGAAGTGTCAACAAGTGTAGTGAAGTGTATTGAAGTGGAATGAAAGTCTTAGTAGCAGTGTGTATATCATTATAAGAAGACGTACAGATCATATGAAGTTTGCTGCTTCTTTCATATTCTTTTGGTTCTATTTTGTATCATTGTATGGATGGTTGTATGTTTTGCATGCTTTCATTTAATTTTGTGAATTATGTATTCTTATTGTTATGTGTACGTATTCCTATTGTTACGTATATTCAGATCTACGTATTCTCTTTCATTGTGTTTGTCTGTGCACTGTTTGTGTGTAAATGCGTGCTATGCTACTGTCACCGGGTGCCAACCTAGTTGAAGTTAACAAATGTATCATATCATATCGTATCATACCACATCTTATCAATCCTGACACCGAGAGCAGTTATTAATCTACCTGTGGTGGTTTTGAACTCTGCCTCACGCGGTGTATGATTTTTGCAGTTGGGGGGCTGGTGTTTCATTTTTAAGACGTATCAGCCTATAACGGACCGCCTCTGTGGTCTAGTGGTCAGAGTTTCTGGCTACAGATACAGAGGTCCCGGGTTCGATCCCGGCGCTACCAGATTTTCTGAGTAGTAGTGGGTCTGGAACGGGGTCCATTCAGCCTCGTGAGCCTCGTGAGGTCAATTGAGGAGCTACTTGAATGAAAAAAGTAGCGGCTCCAGGTCTAGA
>Ga0131853_10022018_pt1 | contig 11545 bp, 11 predicted proteins | sample TergutLab28metaG_FD_92764 | JGI IMG/M metagenome (GOLD analysis project Ga0131853, IMG submission 92764) | Labiotermes labralis P1 segment gut microbial communities from Petit-Saut dam, French Guiana - Lab288 P1 (version 2) (version 2) | ecosystem: Host-associated > Arthropoda: Insects >...
CTGTGTGTTTTAGCACACAACCCCCTTTATATACTCTTTTAAACCACTATCTATTAAAGCTATACGTAATCACGACGTCTCTTGAATTCGGCACTTGTTCAACCGAAATTCCAAGCTCTCTTGTCAAAAATTCCGCTGATAATGCTACGTCATATCCGTTTATATAAATTACTTCATTAGGGTTTTTGCGTTCGTTGTGCACGTCTACGCTAACAGGTGCTCTGCCGCCTCTAATATGCATAACTCCGCCGCGTTCCACATGAACATCCATTCCAAAACGTCTTGCTACTATCGCAGGCACAAACACTTTGCCATCTTCTACAGCAAATTGATTATGCGAAAGCGTATAGCTTAGCGTGTTAATCGGCATTACAAACTCAACAACGCCGTATCTTTCATGGGCCACTCGGGCTTGCTCAAAAAGAATGTGAATGTTGCCATCTTTTACATAGAAGTTTTGGTTAGCCCTGATTGTTCTAAAGTTTGTGATATTTTCGTGCAGGTTTCCATTGCTGTCGGCTCTTAGCTCGTTACCTATACGAGTGTTTACATAACTCATAAAGTCTCTGCCGAGAAGGTTTCTGAGCGTTACTTCGGTTTTAGATATATTATCAAACACGAATGTATGAACAACTTGCCTCTCACCGGCTCCGCCAGCGGCCATTTGGTACCTAACAACCAAAGACGTCATCCCACCCCAATTGTGAACATCGAAATCAGCACGGATATCTCTATGACCCATATTTACGAGGTTCGTAAACGATTCTTGTATCCTCACGTTTATTGCCTCAGCGGCTCTTACATTTATGCCGACTATTTGAGGGATATAACCGTCAATTTTCACATTGTTTACCTCGTTGATACGATTGACAATGTTAGGTCGCTCGGTAGATATCGGTTCATAACCGATAGGCTCTACTCCAACATAATTGCTTGGCTTGTTTGTAGAGTCGGTTGCATTTAGTGCATTGTAATCGTTGTAGTCATTATTTTTTATGTTATCATTATAATATTCGTTTTTTGGTTCATTGTAATTGTCGGCATCTGCTGCATGTTCTACTTGTATTTCTGTATACATGCTTTCAGTTGCAGCTGCTAAAGACATGGAGCCCAGCATAAATGAAGCCGCAAAAAACGCAACGATTGGTATAAGTTTAGTTTTCACCATAAAAACTCCTTTTTTTGTTTTTGTGGAAGCATTGCTTCGTCAGGCAAACTTTGATTGATAAAGCAATATAATTTAGCCACAAAAATATTATTCCCGTAAAGTTTAGTTTTATGGTGAAAGAAAATGGCTACTGAAAAACTACTGCATATAACAAATCCGCGAAAAGTTCCATTGAGTTAAACGCTTCTTCCATTGTGCTATGCTGAGAACCAATTTCTACCAATAAAGATCGACCGGCCATATGAGTTGAGTATCTGAACGGTTTTAGAAGCATCCTTCTGTTAAGTCCCGGGAACATTTCGTTTGCCGCAAGTTGCATATTGAAACTAAATGCCAAATTTTTCTCTAAATTTTCGTTAGGCAAGTTGTTTAGCGTCCGCACTTGCCCATTTTGTTCCATAGCCGATACTCCGTTTACGAACATGAGCCTTGCATGAGGTTTGCCGTCAAAGTAGGTGACTAGATTAGGATTTGGGTCGATGCCGTCCCTGTGAAGGTCAAGTACTACTTCTATCGTAGGATTTTCCCTAAGCACTCGCTCAATTACAACCTCCGCACGCTCATACGAGCCGCCGCGCGCACTTACGCCGTTCACCACATCAAAAATTTCCGTAATATGTATAACGCCGATTCCATATTTATTTTCAAGCACATATTTCAGCCGTCTGCCTGCACCGACTACACCTTGATAGATGTCCTCTACGTCGCTATCGGCAAAAAACTCCGTCCCACCATGCACATGGAATATCAAAACCTGCGGTACAAGCGGATTTTGCTCCACTCTAAGGTCAGTATTTAAAAAACTGACGGGGTCAAACAACTCTTCAATAATACCAACATTCGAATCGATATTATAAAAGCTGTTTATAAAGCTCCGGCGATTGTTGTAAAATCTATAGATATCATTCGCGCTGAGGTTGTGGTTTATACTTTCGTTTATAATCGCTCTAAACTCGGCGTACTCTTGGATTACAATATCATCAATGCCTATTATATTACGCCGGGCAATATCTTCCATGTTCACGAGCCTTCGATTTTGCGTATTTTGCGTGACAAAATTTCCGCCTCGAATAAACCCAGAGCTTTCTGAGCCATTTCGATTGATTGCCATAACTTCCCATAAAATATAGTCAAAAACTGCGCTGCCGCCCGAAATTCCAAGGCCTATTATAAGCACAATTATACAAATTGCTATCTTGCGAAATGTCTTTAAAAAAGATAATTTTAATGAGTTGTTTTTGGGCTTTTTGTATCTTCTCGTTGGCTTTCTTATCGCAATCACCGCCTTGCTAACTTCATTAAATGGCTATAAAGTAAATGTATGCTGATAAGGCTTTATCTATGTGTTCTCTAAAATGACAAAAAATAGTATTACCCTACCAAGCGTTCGTATGGACGAACTTTGTTCGTCCGCTCGAGGGTCGCTTTTTCTCAATGCCTTTGTTAAATACTTCATAAACACAAAAAACAGCGAGATAGCTCGTCCAAAGCTCCCTCGCCGTCAACATTCATGACCTATCGCTGCATTTTCAAGAACTGCTCTCAACCTCAACCAAAAAGCTTCCTGTGGATTCTGGTGTAGCTAATATCGTAAAGCCTTCATCCATGCTACCTATAATAAAAATTTCCTGCAAGCGCGCATCGTTTGCATTTATGCCGCCGCTATTCATATGCCCAAACTCATTATTTCTATTGCATATTATTTGCGTATCTGATGTCGCCTTAAAAATTGCTCACCCAAATCCAAGTTCAGGAGGACACTCTCTGCACCATGCCTTTTCGTATGAATTCAACAAATAGTATGCACTCGCTTGAAAATACCGACCATTTGCTAATGTGAGTTCCCTCGGCACCCATTGGCTCACAAAGCGCGTGAGTGTACCGGGAGTCACTTCCTCACCTTCGGTTACAACGCGTATGTTTGATATATCAATGCAAATATATTCGATATAGTTTGTATCAAACGCGCTCAATCACACAATTATATGGCAAGGCCGATTCGGGTATGCGATTACTAAAGGGGCAATAATGCTTGTTGCACTCATATATCGAGTCCAAAACCTTCCACCAAATTTTCCAACTTGCTCCCCATCGTCACTAAATATATACACATTCTTAAAGGCCTCTAATTCGCTCCCACAATAGAAAACTGACCCCTGCGGCAACGTCCACAAAATCGACATGTCCTGGCGAAAAATAAAATCCACATCTTTCGCATCAATATTTTCAGGGTACTCATCATATGTAAAAAGCCTCTGGCAATCCCGCGGACATTTCTCCGGCGGAATATTATGAGGCCTGTCTGCTATCCAATCAATACCATCATCAATCCAATAAGGGTTTTCATTAAACCCCGATTTTTGACATCCCGATAAAAGTAGCAAAAGCACAAACGAGCAAATAATGACTATTTTACATTTCGGCATGACCTCACCTAAGCTCCCTTACTCTCCCCAGCCAACCTCTTCAACTCAGCCGCGTTAGCCAAAACCACATCCGTAACCTTAGCTCCGCCTAAAAGCCTAGCTATCTCGCTAATCTCGCCCTGCTCATCCAAATTACCCACATACGTCTGCGTCCGGCCTTCATGTGACTTTTTCTCAATCAAAATATGATTATCCGCAAAGGCCGCAATCTGCGGCAGATGGGTTATGCAGATAATTTGTTGGTTCCTTGCGATTAAGTGTAGCTTTTGGGCAACGCTTTGAGCCGTGCGCCCTGAAACACCCGTATCAATCTCGTCAAATATAAACGTTTCCACACCGTCGCCGCTGCCGTCCGAGCCTGATGATATCACGGTTTTAAGTGCTAACATAATTCTCGACATCTCGCCGCCCGACGCAATTTTATCAAGCTCTTTTAGCGGCTCGCCTAAGTTCGGTGAGATTAAAAAAGCCACATTATCATTGCCGTTTGCACCAAACTCTTTCTTGCTCTCGACCGATATTTTGAAGCGTGCGTCTTTCATTTCGAGTTCTTTTAGGATGTCCTCTATTTGCCCTTCGATCAAACGTGCGTTTGCGTTTCGCATTAGGTTTAGCGATTTGCATGTTTCGGTTATGTCTTTGTTCAGTTCCTTGCGCCTTGCATTGATTTTCCTAAGCATATTGTCCGCGCCGGAGTATATTTCATAGTCTTTTTGCGCATTTTCCAAATACAAGAGCACGTCTTCTATCGTGCGTCCATACTTCTTTTTAAGCATGTAAATAAGCTCTAGCCGCGCCTCAATTTCGGCAAGCTCGCGCCCGTCCATGTCAATATTTTCGTTGTATGATGAGAGCTCGCGTTCAAATTCCGAAAGCCCAATAGAAACCCCTTCAAGCTGCTCATAAAGAAGTGCAGCATCCTTATCAATCGACGCTATCTCAGAAACCAGCCTAAGCACTTGATTCAAGGCACTTATCACGCCCTCATCTTCGCCGCCCAAAAGCAATGTTTCCGCGTTATTCGCGTTCTCTTTTAGCTTTTCAACGAGCCTCAGCGTCTTTAGTCGCTCGTTTAACGCTTCTTCCTCACTTATTTCCAAGCCTGCTTTCTCTATTTCGTCTATTTCATCAGCCAACTCTTCAAGCTTTTCGCCTGACTGACCGCTTTTTGCTGTAATCTGCGTGGCTTCTTTGCTCAGTCGCTTATACTCACTCAAGAACTTAGAAAGCCCCACTTTAAGCTCCAAAAGCTCCGGCGGACAGAAAGAATCGAGTATCTCCAAATGCTTCGCTTGGTTCAGAAGCGAGCGATGATCATGCTGCCCATGAATATCCATTAAGTATGCCGAGAGCTCCTTCAGTATTGCTAAGCTTACGGTTCTCCCGTTTAGTTTAATCGTCGTTTTTGCGTCCGCAGTGACAGTTCTTTCGATTAAAAGCGCGTTGTCTTCTTCTAAATTTATGCCGCTTTCAATAATTTTCTTTCTAAGTTCCTCGCTCTGCACGACAAAAAGGCCGCTCACAACAGCCTTCTCCTCACCGAGCCTTATGAAATCCTTAGAAGCGCGTGCGCCAAGCATAAAGTTAATCGCGGAGATCACCATAGATTTACCTGCGCCGGTCTCGCCCGATATAATGTTTAGCCCACTGCTAAAATCAACCGACCCACGTTTTATTAGCGCCACATTTTCGATGCTTATATTCTCAATCATTTTGTACTAGTACCCTTCGCAGACGTTCTATAACGCTAAGTACATCGTCCGGATCTCTCATGACAGACATGATTGTATCATCCCCGGCTATTGTGCCGATAATTTCAGTATTTTCCATAGCGTCCAAAGATGCCGCGACCGCCATTGCCATCCCCTCAAGCGTTTTGATAACCATAATCGTGCCCGCCGGATGCACGTCTGTGACGCCTTCTTTAAAAACTCTTATTTGCCGCTCTGTAATTTTGTGTTTGTTATCCGTCATAATCACATATTTCTGCTTGCCCATATTCGACGGGATTTTTGTTAGCTTCAGCTCTTTAATGTCGCGCGAAATGGTGGCTTGCGTAACAACAAAGCCCTTTTGCTTGAGCTTCTCAACAAGCTCGTCCTGAGTTTCAATATCAAAATCTTCAATTATGCCTATTATGGTTGCATGTCTCTTTTTTTTCATAACACTGCCCTCCCATTAATGCATTTTCTTTCGCAAGATATCGTAAAAGCCTAAATCATTGGTCTTGATAAGTGTAACATATTTTTTAGAGCGTTTAATCTCCGCACTATAACCCTTTCTAAGTCCGATATTATGCTGGCAATCCAGCGAAAGCATAACCTCGTTTATATCTTCGCCTTCATAATCACCGAACACTTCAATATTCATAACATCATTTGCCGAAACGACCATTGGCCTTGAGTTCATTTTATGCGGGCAAATCGGCGTTACCGCGATGCATTCCATATCAGGGCGCAAAATCGGCCCACCGGCTGATAGGTTGTATGCCGTGCTACCCGTCGGAGTGGCCACTATTATGCCGTCCGCCTTATATTTATCTAAATAATCGCCATTTATTTGCAAGCTGTAAGACTTTGCTTTTGGCGAGGTGCCTCGAAGCACACAAACATCGTTTAGCGCGTACAAGCCATCCGTCACTGGGTTTTTGTTCTCATCCAATATGCTCGCTTCCAGCATCATTCGCTTTTCTGTCTTATAATCGCCCAGCAGGACTTTTCGCAATGCTTCAATTCCGGCTTCGCCGCCGCCGGCGTCCGTCAAATAGCCCAAAGTGCCCAAATTTATCCCCATCACCGGCACGCCGTACATAGCCGCTTTTTTTGACGCGCCTATCATCGTTCCGTCGCCGCCAAGCCCGACTACAATGTCGCTTTGCTCGTATAACTCATCACCGCTGGCCACTTTGGCATGGTTGTTTACAAGCGCCGCTTCCGAATCCCTAATTATCGGCGACAGCCCTTTACTCAAAAGCCAATTAGTCACTTTCTGGAGGTACTCGCCGTTTATATCTCTATCTAAATTAGCAACAAAGCCAATATTTTTCATGATTTTTTATCGCTCCTACTCTTAGGCAACCTCTATTAACCTGCTTTCGGTATATGTGTGAATAGATTTTTCATCAGGCGAGGAAGCGCACGCGCCGAATGTAGATAGGATATCTGCAAGCGTGGCCTGCGAAGCATGGTAGAAAACCTAGCGCTCAGCTGCCGAAATGGGGTTAATCGAGGTCGCCTTAATCACATGCATTAAATACTCCACATTCCCATCGCCGCCTTTGATCGGCGACTCAATATGCGCCTTGCATATAAATCCAACCTCTTTAGCATAATTATACACTTTATTAAGCACTTTGCAACGAATTTTTGGATTTCTTACAATACCTTTTTTATCGACCGCCCCAATTCCCGCTTCAAACTGCGGTTTTACAAGTAAAACTGCGCTTGCACCTTCTTTCATGAACCGGTAAATGTAAGGTAAAATCTTTTCGAGCGATATGAACGAAACATCCACACTTATAAAGTCAATTTCCTCAATGGTAGAGGGTTCAAGCTTGCGGATATCGGTTTTTTCCATTGAGATAATCGCCGGGTTTGTTTTCAGCTCGTCTTTCAGCTGATCCGTCCCCGAATCAACTGCATAAACTTTCAACGCGCCATTTTGCACCATGCAGTCACTAAAACCGCCGGATGACGCTCCTACGTCCATGCAAACAAGGCCTGATAAATCAATTGCAAACTCCTCAATCGCCGCTTGCAGCTTAAAGCCGCCGCGCGAAACAAAACTCTGCAAATTGCCTTCAACTATGACTTCGTGGCTCTCATCAACTTTCGCGCCGCTTTTTAGGGTTGTTTTGCCGTTCACTTTGACCTGCCCACCTTTGATTAGGTCTTGGGCGAGGGTTCGGCTTATGGATAGTTTGTTGGAGACTGTAGTGTCTAATCGGGTTGTTTTAGTCATTTTGGATTCCTTTTTTAGGTTCTGAGGTTATGTTATAGAGCTGCCGGTGGCCGGTGGTCGTTGGCTCTCCGCCGCTACGTCACCCTAACCACCGGACAGCCCCAACCATCAAAATACCCATCCGTGCCATTAAGCAGTTCAATAATCTCATCCGTCAGCTTATCCATATACATAAATGAAGGAACTGCCTCCAACACAAGATGCAGCATAAACTCACCGTTTTCCGCCTTGTAGCTCGCGGCTTCGGCGAATCCTTTTTCGCTCAACTTATCCGCAACATCTTGCACATGCGCCTCGCTCGCAAAATACATATAAAAATCAATCGCGCGTGGCTTCTCAAACGCCTCGCCGTTCTCTTTAAGGTTGCGGCAGAGGTGATTATTCTCCATCCAATTGCGTTCGTACGCGTTTGGCGCAATAATTTTGTCATAATAACTCCAATTATCGTCCGTGAAAACTTCAAAATAAAAATCGACGTTTTTACTTGCGCTCATTAGCTTTTCGACGATTTTATCAGCATCCGTCCTCGTTCCGCCATAGCAGAACACAAAATGCCTGAAGCTATCGTCCGTCAAAGCCCCGATCATGCGAACATTATATCCACCCGGGTTGAAAGCATCCTCAACCACGTTCAGCAAATCCATCCGCTCGCGCTCGTATGGGATTCTCAGCTCGATAATATGCGGATATTTCGCCCGTTCATCCTTGGCGAGGTCTGAAAGTGACATGTCAAAACGTATGAAGTAGTTTAGGTCAGGCTTTTTACATAGGTAAAAGTCCCATAACTCGCTGAAAGTTAGTGGGTCTTTGGGTTCGTCTTTTTTCTTGAATCTATCGAATAATCCCATGTTAGATATCTCCTTTTTTATGATTTTTAACAAGCTCCTCCAACCTTTTTGCCCCATCAACGGCCTTTTGTAAAAACTCTTCAATCATCAAATGGTCGTATGTCCCCAAATTTGTGGGTTCAAGCGCAATCGCGCCTTTGTAGTCCGCCTCAGCGATTCTTTTCATTACCAACGACCAATCAATTATGCCGTCAAAAGGCAATCTATGCGTAGTTGCCTCAAGATTATCATGCAGATGCAGAGCCATCATACGCTCACCATACATCCCCGGTAAATCTATCTCAGGATATACGCGCTCATGATGGGCAACATCGTAACAAAAGCCCACGCGCGGCGATTTTATCTGCTCGAGCATGTATGTCAGGTTATTCAAGTTTGCAATATTTTCAAGGGCGACATTAACCCCGAGATGCTCGGCTTTTTCAGCGATTTTCCCCATCCGCGCAAACCCAAGCGGAGTATGCGGCACTCTGTCTGAGGGCAGGTGAATCACCATGGTTGGTATTTCAAATGTGGCGCAATCAGCGATACATTGCAGATAGCACTTGATTGCTGCGTCACCCTTTTCATCGTCAAACCACAGATGCTCATCAAAGCGGACTCCGTCCTCCGTCATGGTCGGCGCGTGGATGTTTTCGATAAAAAGCCCGGCTCTGCGAGCAATCTCAGGCACGTGACGATAATCCTTGCCCCTGCCAAAAAACTCGCCCCACCACATCAAAACGCCATCAAAACCCACGTCTTTTATCAAACGATACCGCTCCTCTACCGGCAAATCGTACCCGAACCAATCATAGATGCTAAGCATTAACGCCAACTCCATATCTTCTATTTAACCTCAAAGCACTTCTGAAAATCTACGATGCTCAGAGTTGGAACATGTACATCCCACTGAACGCCGTTATGCATTCTTCTCCAATTGTGCAATGAGACTTTTTGATAATAACTTCCAAGCTTAACATTGGTTTAGTCATTATATTTCCTTCGTTGTTTTGTTAAAGAGTATCCTGAAATAACTGCGATGACTATCAATATAGGCAAAAGCACTATCCAAATTCTATTAGTCGTTTGATATGGTTCGACAGCAAAAATTTCGGGCATTTCATCTTCAGACGCACTTAGTATTTCATTCGTATCGACTACTATTTGATGCTCACGTTCGCTAAAAGGTATTGAAACTTTGGCAAGCCCTCTGTCGGTCACACGCCACAAAGAATAGTAATATACTTGACCACTTTCTATGTCACGGTCTATGAACTCAAAGTTAAAGTTAAAGTGTTGGGCGTTGTCAAAAACATCAATGGGTGCAATAGGTATCTGAATATCACCCCTTATATCAGGCACAGTAGAGCGATAAAGCCTGAAATCGTCAATGGTAGTAGCCGATAAATCTCTCTGCCATAGAAGATATCGCACTTTGACGCCACCACTATCGGCCTCCTCGATCAAAAAAGCATTTATGCTATAGCTTCGCTTATATCTAAGCATTGTATACGAAGCATCACCAATATAAAGCACGATCTCATCAATGTGCCTATTGCTTGCATCCGCTATTATCCGATAGTTTTGGAAGCGCGTCACGCTGTCCGGAGCATTGTCCGAAACATCAATTGTCAGTTCAACGAAACCGTTTTCAAGGTTTTGGACGGATACCGAATGCCACTGCGGCACAAACCATTCTCCAGCCCAATTTAGTGTCGCGTCATTAATAAACTTGGTGGCTTCATCGCTAAAGCCGTGTATAGAGAGTGCAAAGTACATAGGCACTAGAACACTCTCATTGATTATAGGGCTATAATAATACGCCGCATCAATCCAATGTCCGGCCAAGCGTACCATCAAGTCGATAAATTCGATCGAATGATCAGGAATTTCTTGCGGCGGATGTGCGTCTGTTTGGATTTCATAAAAATGATACCACTCAGCACACCACCCCGATATTATGGAAAAACCAAACCAATCAGCCATGGTATGGAGCGAAAAAAACATATCGTCAATGTCCCTAAGTATCTGAACGGGCATAATCCTTTCAGGTGAATACAATCCATCAAACCCGACTACTGCGGTCTGAGTTGGATATCTGTCAAAATCATCCCCATGCCATCCAAAAAAACCATATGAGCCAAACATCAAATACCTCATTGGAATCGGCTTTAGTTCCGTGCCGTCAGCACTAAAGACCTCGCCGCGCATAATCCAAAAATCTAATCTATCATCCGCAATATATCGAATATCGAACTGCGCGACTGTTCCATTTAGAATATAGGCCATATCGCGCAATCTGATGTATGCAAATCCATCGCCTCCGCGTTCGCCGTATGTCCATACGTAAAACGGTGCGCCATCGACGATAACGAGGGTTTCTCCTGAACCAAATCCGTGTGTTGCATTTACTTCAACAGTCGGCAATAACGCAGTTGTGATTACAGTCAGCATTGCGATTAATAAACATCTCATGCTTCTCGTTCGATTGCCCACTTTCATAATCAAGCCTGCCTCTCAAAAACTCTTTTATCGTATTCTCCTGTCTTAACTTTTTCCAAATTCCTCTGCGCCGCACTAAGCATCAGCTTTATCCTGTTCAGCTGATTAACCTCGCTCGCTCCCGGGTCGTAGTCAATTGCCACGACATTTGAGAGCGGATAACGGTTCTTCAGCTCTTTAATAATCCCCTTACCTGTCACATGGTTCGGTAGACACGCGAACGGCTGCGTACAAATGATGTTATCCGCGCCCGAATGAATCAGCTCGACCATCTCCGCCGTCAAAAACCAGCCTTCGCCCGTCTGATTACCTTGCGAAACTATCGGGTCGGACAGCTCGCCGAGCTTTTTAATATGTATCGGCGGCGTGAAGCGCGTGGACTTCTCCAGCGCGTCTTTCATATGCCTTCTGTAAAGCTCGACCGCCCAAATCGAGATATCGCCAAGCGTCTTTTGCCATTTAGGTAAGCCCAAGTTCTTCGCCTGGAACTCCTTGTTTTGGAAGCCGTAGAACAGGAAGTCGAGCAAGTCAGGCATAACGACTTCCGCGCCCTCTCTTTCCAGCAAGTTCACGATATCATTGTTCGCTGTTGGATGGAACTTTACCAAAATTTCTCCAACGACGCCGACTCTTGGCTTTACGATATCCAAAAGCGGAAG
>Ga0131853_10022019_pt1 | contig 11545 bp, 7 predicted proteins | sample TergutLab28metaG_FD_92764 | JGI IMG/M metagenome (GOLD analysis project Ga0131853, IMG submission 92764) | Labiotermes labralis P1 segment gut microbial communities from Petit-Saut dam, French Guiana - Lab288 P1 (version 2) (version 2) | ecosystem: Host-associated > Arthropoda: Insects >...
CGTTGCGCTGACCACGTGACACCCCTCTATCCGCAAACGTTGGCACTAACTTCGCCGACCGGCGGCGGCCGCTCTGTCGGTATAGTTCGCGTGCGGACTAAGGCCACGGAGTTTAGTTTAGTTTTAGTAGTGGTAATAGTAGTAGTAGTAGTAGTGGTGGTAGTAGTAATAATAGTATTAGTAATAGTAGTAGTGGTAGTAGTAGTAGTAGTAGTAATAGTAGTAGTAGTGGTAGTAGTAATAATATTATTAGGAGTAGTAGTAGTAGTAGTAGTAGTGGTGGTGGTGGTAGTAGTAGTAGAAGCAGCAGACTTACGAGTCGAAAAGACAATAGCGGTAAGCTTTACGTGGATTTCATGGAAGAAGACTGACCGGGAGGATGAGGAAAAGCTCTTAGTGGCTCAGAATCACATGCTGTGGATGACGCTGACATTAGCACTGTTGTTGCTTCTTATTCTGTTGTGAGAGATCTTGTTATAACGTGATATCTTCCGAAGATACGTCAGACGCCCTACTGTGGTGTTAAACCACTCACCTGAAACCATACCGGGAAGGATATAGCACTGCCAACAAAAGATTCGAGCCCGAGGTGATAATCTGGCCAAGAAAACCACGAATAACACCAGCCACAATAGTTGGCCGTCCGGTCTTGATACTAAGCAGCAGATCCTTACAAAAACGGAAAGGAACAACCTGCTCAGTCCTTCGTTCTCAGATCACGTTACGTAACAGCACTTGACGGAAGATTGATTGAATACGACGTGTTCGCATAAAATGAAATTAATACTAAGCTGGGTATATTGTGAAAGCATGAGGTTTGACAAACTCGTTTTGCGCAGTTGCTCTACCAACATTAATATCTTCTATTGCTTGACGCCGTGTAGTCTGATAAAAGAAGTGCTAAAATTAAAAAAAAAACTGACTACATTTTCAGGGTATACATGTACATCCTTGTCGTTTTTTTTTTGTAATCTGAAGACTGGAGTACCAGAATCCTCCACAATATTGGTAAGAGTACCTGTATTCTAATGGACGTCGCCATATGCCTTTCACAGTCTGGTCTGAAACCCTCTCGTGTTCATTCACTTAAAAAAACAATTTATTTTGAAAGTAAATGAAGGTCTTTTATACTATTGCATCTCCGAATGTAGTGTGTATGTGTAATATTATTACACTGTACCAAATGTCTTGTAGATCGTATCAAAGTATTATTTTTGTTTTAGGCGAGACATAACCTGTTGTGTTGATATGATCACAAGTAGAATAAAATGTAGTCAAACACAACTTTGGTATTTATATTGATAAGAGGTGTTTTACATAGCTTGTCTTAACAAATACATGTTTCGGCCTCCATATCGACCATCATAAGGTTGTACTCTTTATTATTATGAAGCGAACTACACAATATACAATGTTTTTGTTTTGTCGGCGAAATCTCGTTCACATCTATAAAATTTGCATGCAAAATAATTACAGTAACAGTAAATAAAAAAGTTATTCTAATATAAAAGATATAAAAAGTTTTAAAAAGTTTAGTGTTGTGAACTCGGGAGGGGGGGGGGGCAGTATGGTGTCAAACTGGGGGTATTCCTGTTTTGGCAATGTTGATTTCTTTGTTTGTTTTTCTGTGATGGCACAGTGAACTGGCTGCAAGGTAGTGACGTAGTGGCATGTATATTGTATAATTCGCTTTGTAATAAAGTGTACAACCAGATGATGAAGTTCGTTATAGAGGCCGAAACATGTAGTTGTTAAGACACGTTATGTAAAACACCTGTTAGAAATATAAATAACAAAGTTGTGTTTGACTACATTTTACCCTACTTGTGAAAGTTTTATTTATTCACCAACTAACGCACTAGTGAGTTGTCTTTAAAAAAAATTAAAATTTGCATTAAAAATTTATATTAAAACAGCTGTTTTAATAAACATTTTAATATAAATTTTAATATTATTTTTAAGACAACTCACTAGTACATAAGTTTGTGAATAAATAAAACTTTAATAATATCAAGATGCAAAGTACGAATGTGAAAAAAAAAGAATATCCTGTAGATCTTTCTGCACTGATCAATATCTTCAAAACTTGAAAAAAATCAAAGCTTGATGTATCGCTCTAGTGTTATTTTCTGCCTCGAATTACAAAGACGTAACGAAAATTTTCTGATATCGCTGATGGATCACCATATAAAATGTCATGATTCTGTATTTGTATAACTGCGTAATATTTCCACTTTGAAACTCTCCTTGTTAGCCTCATTAAATGTAAGAATTTTGAAAATGATGGTGTCAGGGTGACATCCAATTACGAACTTCTAACTCACAATGGTTATATCTGTACCTTCTGCTTCGATAGTCAATAACTCAATTTCAGTTATGCACATTATAAATTGCGTTATCGTTTGATTCTCGGAATGGAAAACAGCCACCTATTTCTTCAACGCTTTAAACTGTTCAGTGAAACAAAGGTTCTTTTTTTACATAAGGGCAGGAACCAATTTTTAGGCTAGTTCGCAAAATTGCGAAGAGCGACTATTAGTTTCTTATGTCCGTCCGTCCCTTCGTCCGCATGGAATAACGCAGCTCCCACTGGGCGGATTTTCGTGAAATTTTACATTTGAAAATTTTTCGAAAATCTGTCCAGAAAATTAAAGTTTCATTAAAATCGGACAAGAATAACTTGTACTTTACATCAATACCAATATACATGGTGATTCAAAAAATGGACTCAATTGAAAAGTAAACGGCGCCTCAACACACGCCAGACAGTTGGTTGCGGTATTCCCAAGTTCTCTGCTCGCTCTACGGGTTGACTTGCGTGGGCTACGCTCAAAACTCTCTTGAATTCGTCTCACGTTCTCCACTGATACACGTGGTCAGCCGGAGCTTTTGCCTTTACACAGACAGCTTATTTGCTCAAATTGGTGATTCCAACGACAAATGCTCTTCCTCGTTGGAGGCTGAATGTTGAAACGAAGACGAAACGCACGCTGCACGGCAGTCGCCGACTGAGTTTTAATGAACTCAACGCAAAAATTCTTGTGCTGCAAAGTAGCCATTTTGCTCTCAAATGACGCTGCTACACGGCTGTGCACTAGACGAGCACTTTAGCGATAGCATTTGAAAACTTGTGATCTTCTCTTTTAAATTTTATGTAGATCATTCACATACCATGTACAGTTAAGGAAATATAGTTGTACAAAATTGAGTCCATCTTTTTGAATCACGCTGTACATTTTCGATCATACATAACTCAGTTCTTCTTAGAATGAAACTATTTCAGACATAGTTTGTTGAGAAACTCAAAACACATATTTTTTGTTATGTAAAATTTTTTTCGAAAATTGTGCCTTTTATGAGATAAGGTGGAAAAATATTGCACAGTGGGGCATGTCACAGATTATAATATTGCGCTTGCGCATTGCATGTTGGATACCTAAGGCTACAAACGCACACACGCGCTGTGTAATACTCAGTGCTCCCTTCTGCAAAAATGGTTGCACAAACGCGCCTCAATATTATGTAATACGTATATTTCCTATCTTGTTAAATAATCGATAGCTGATATTAGGGTCATTGGTTAGTGTAATGGAAGTGACCGAGTTAATCAAATTTGGACACCTGATATTTTAAGTAATTTAAATATTTGATGTAATGAAGCTGTCAGCTGCAAAGATTACATAACGACAGCCATATTTGAAATAAGTGGTACACAAAATTTTTGGTGTGGTATTGACGGGGGAACCTGATGGACTCGGAGATAAAAACCTGTCCTTGTGCCACTTTTCCCACCACAAATGCCACGCGAACCAGTTTGGGTTTGAAACCTGACCTCCGCTCTCAGAGGCCGGAGACTAAAAGCATCAGCCATTACACGTAATTTAGACAATGTCTCCAACATGAACACACACACACATACAAAGACCGCTTATGCAATTGTATACAACGGTTTGTCTTCCGGAAAGTGACCTATAAAGCAAAAGCCGACAAGAGGGTTATGCCGACCAGCTTCTAATTACTTCCACCTTGACCTCATTCCTGTTCAAACACCGTTCTCTAACATTAGCTTTCTTCACACAGTTCCAGGTTTGAGGCTATATAAATTGGATTCTTCTGTACCGTGTCTAGATAGTCAATAAGAAAAGTCAAGCGAGTATTAATGCGTCCAAATTACATCGCTGTTTTTTTTGGCACCGACAGCCGTGAAGCAACGCTATGCGTTGCCAAACGATTCTACTGTTGCCTGATATTCTTAAAGCGACACCTGTCTGTTATTATTCAATTTCCTTTCTAGCATAACAGAACTATGAAAGCGTTAAATTGTAGAGGCAAAGAGCTTTTTTTTGTTGCTTTACATTTCATTTAGATGGAAGGGAAGGGAAGCCATGAGATGACAAAATTATGGTTCTGAACTTCCTCTCTCTTCTTACAAGATGCTTCATCTTTATAAACTCATTTTTTTTAGGTTTAAAATAATCTTCGGAGGCCTTCATAAAGTATTATCCGTTGGTACTCGGCAGGATAATTTACAGTGTTGTCATACTGGATTCCCCAGATTACATCTGAGCGCCTGGCGAATGTTACAGTACAGTTCCTTCAACATATGCTCTCGTTTCCAAGGAAAGCACACGATTTGTATATTCGACCACGCGTACCATTATGGAGGAATTCGTCAAAATGTAACAATTTACAATTTCATTTCCAGAAATTTGTATTACACCCCGACATTTTTAAACGGATTCCTGAAACACTGACAGAGCTATAATATATATATATATATATATATATATATATTTTTACAACAGTTTTCAGGGGCTTACAAATATAAATAGGGGGCCGCGGTGGCACAGTGGTTAAGGTGCTGTGCTACAAATCTGGAGGTCGCTGGTTCGATCCCAGCTGGTGCCACTGGATTCCTCATTGACATAAAAGCCTTCCGATCGCACTATGTCCCTGGGGTCGACTTAGTCTCTAACAGAAATGAGTACCAGGAGTATTTCCTGGGGGTAAAAGCGGCCGGTGAGTAAGGCTGACAACGAAATCTGGGAACCTTAACTTCCTGGAACCCTCTGGGCTATTCAGGGCCTGTAACGGGATGGACTTGCCTTTACCTTTTACAAGTATACATATTTATATGAATAAAGAAGTAGGCAGAAAACTGTAGGACAGCACCTGCTACTGTCTGACTAATGACTTTTGACTTGGAAGTTATTTCAGGAAACCTGATAGCGTTGGATGTTTTTCTGCCCGACACAATACGAACAGGCAGCGACCCACAACACTGGCTTCCCTTTCACTCCTATTTTGCCCACAACTTTCAAGTTAAGAGTGCTAAAATGTAGACAAGAAATTCTAGAAAACTGATTGTGAAACATTGATTTTGCAAGGATGTGTAATAGAGTAAAATACAGTATAATACTGAACATGAGTGGAATCACAAAACAACATAGGATTTAAATACTATAATGAGCGTTCTTGTAGCCGATACTGGCTTATAACAACGTCTCAGTTAATAGATTTGTAAGTCAAGAATGTTGTATCAGCCAAACCACAGATGTATTTAATATAATGGATTAATATAAACAATTTCATGTTATAATTCTTAAAAACCCACGATAAGCCTTAATTACTGTGGTGAATTTTGTCATTAACACTGTGGTACAGGTCAAAATGACGCGAAATTTTCGAGGCCACGATTTATTCACTCTTTCTAAATTTATTTCTAACTTCTTTGCGTCATATTATCTGACAATATTTAACATCACTTATTTACAACGAAAGGTTTAGGAAATATAACTAAATAACTTGGACAAGAAATAATTTCGTTATTAGTTTATGGAAAAAATCTTCACAAACTTTACTGATTCTCATCCTCACACTTCTTACAAACTCGTACCTCAGAGATGTTACATACTGGTATAAGGCACATGTAGCACACAATGGACTTTTTTCTTTCCTTTGCAGAAGGGCATATGCAACAACTTTTCGGGATTCCAGGTAGGATCTGTTCAGGCTTTACCTTTTCCTGTTCTGGTTTCTGGAGAATGGAGCCAATCAAAATTCGCAGTTCACTGGTAATTGTGTTGCTGGCGAAACAACGATTCATTTCTTCCTTTCTAAGGTCAGAACAAAGATCAAATAAAAATGAAAGGCGGTCCATATTTTCTCATGTTTCTGAGAATTGTATGTAATGCTAACCTTCACTTCTGCGATAGCCAGCATAGCACAGACGACAGCCGCGGGCCAAAGACGTGTCCAAAAATTAGTCGCAAAACTGGCCCGATCTAAATTATCGGCATTGCACGTAGCAATAATGCCTGCTTTGCCGCTACCAGGATCGACGCAGGCAGAGTAATGCCTTGAAGATATGAGTAGAACCGTTCTGTTCTTCTTAGGGACATGTGAGAGAAGCATTTTGGCCTTCACAAAACCATAAATGGCAATGCATGGTTCTTTATTGCTGTGAGGCAGAAATTCGGCGCTTTTGTTCCCTTTGATTTTCCCTACAAAAGTGAGCCCCTTTTCTGTAAGTTTGTCAAATACGTCCAGACATGAAAACAAAATGTCGGTCGTAATTTTTTTGTTAGTTTTGGTAATTTAGTCCGTAAATCTCAAAACGGCCTGGATTGGTGCTCCAAATTTGTTCATTGCTCTTCTGTTCATAATCACCCGAACCGTTGTCATTCTTTCTGGTATCCACAAGAACAAGAACTTTTATACCATAACTTGACGGTCTCTTCAGCACCCACATTTGGGAGAAACACCTTCTGCGAAATGAAATTATTATGTCACCTATACGCCCAGAAAAGTCAATGTAGAAGGATTTCTGGCAGCTTATTACGAGTTGCTTGGAAAAGCCAAAGAGACCAACAGCCTTATATGTTTCTTTTCTTAATTTTTATCACTGGCGTTGTCGAACCGTAGGCAAGCAACTATGAAAACATATTCACTAACATCGTCGCCCTAAAACACAATGACATTACTATGGTGGAAAAAGATTCCTGCGTCGTCGTGTTCTGATTTGAAAGCACCGCTAAGGTCCATCCAATGGTTTCAGTACTACTACACTTGTTTCTTTCACCAAATTTGGCTAATTTTCACAACTATTTTTTTCTGTACTGACGCAATTTTTTTGTTCGTTCTCAGAACTACTTCTTGTACCATGGCTTCGGTAAATAACAAGTCCAACCTTCTTGTGTACGATCGTCTTGTTCCAGTTTCCCTTGTGTAGTTTGTCCGCGAAGACGTGAGACGATATTGTGAATTCGAGTGTGGACACTTTGCGGAGGGAGCTTCTTCAACCACACGAAACTTTTCGCAAGAAAATAACCGTCGTCACGGTTGTTGCCAGTGCTATTACTATAGTCATCGTGTTCTTCATTAGATGCTTCTTCCTCACTCTCTGTGTTTTGAAAGCTTTCCTGAAAATCGTCTTCAGTTCCTTCGCTAATGCTGGTTTCTTCAAAAATATTTACGACCAACGTCTGGAAATCAGGATCATCGCAACACATACCGGTCTTTCCTGCCATTGTCCAAGGACACAAAAACACGGGTAAGGAGGCACATACACGAATCGTCTTTGGAATGGTATGTAATCCCTCACTCCGATGTCGGAACACTAACACAGTGGTAAATGTAAAGGTAAAATTCACACTAGAACAGGCCACGAAAGCCTAAAGGAGGAGTAGAGGTATAGCCCTCCTCTTTCCTTAACCTCGGTGCTAGATGGGGGTGGGTGGTCAACGCCACGCTCCGGCCGCTTTACACCCAGGAAAGACCCGGTACCCATTATATAGGACTAACACGGTGGGAGGGGTCGAAATGGCCCGAGGTATAGGTTTAGTGCCTTACAGTCTAAGTGAGATATTTCACGATTGGCTGTTTTTTACGTGTCTTGAGTATGGGAAGATACTCATACATGGGAGAGAAGCCAGTGAGCTTGAAATTTGGATGCGGCAGAGGAGTTGCATTTTCTGGCAGGTTATTTTGACACGTACCACAGTAATTAAGGGATAAAATACAGACAAAATAATATGCCATAGAGACCTACACGCCGATAAGTCAAGACTCATTAAAATTTTCCACTGTCATATATTAAGATATGATTTTTACCTAATACAAAGCATCATATCTTGGTAATCATGTCTCCAATTCATTGCAGTGAGACACTTAAATATCACAGCCTATAAATATATATTTATGGAAACATATGTATTAAGCCTTAAAATATATAACAACAGACAGAATATTAACATAAATATTTTTATCCTTAAATTTTACTTTTAAAATCGGTCGCCAGCCTAAACTGGCAAAGCGTTAAAAAATCGTACAGGAGGCGTGCAGATGATCTTAATTTCACACTGTGTAGCGGTGAGTGGTAAATTTGAAAATACCGTCGATTTTCTCCATTTATATATGAGTACTGCTTGACTTGGACCGCCCGACGGACTGTTGGGCAGGTAGCGTAATATTTACCCGTATATGACACTTCTGTTCGACACCCAGGTATCGGAACAGAAGGCTCACCTTTAACAAATAAGGCTCTGGCGACTTATTCATGATGCAGTAACTTTACATCTAGAGGACAGGAAATGTGATTATCTAACTTTAGTTGACCGAAATGTGTGATTTGAGCAGTGGGATTCAAAATATGTCAGGTTACTCTGAAGACTCCATGAAGGATGTGCGCGCTAAGATAACGGAGGGTGTGCAACTTCAGACGTAACCCACTTGCAGCTTCATGGCCGCATGGCGCCTAGCAACGCCTCCTGCTCTGCAGTACAAAGCCTCTGGAGTCCCGCTTTACGCAGGAACAAACGCCGTAGAGCGGACGACATCAAGCGGCATAGCGACCGAAGTCCCCTTTCGCTCTGCAGTATTGAGTTCCATGTTGGAGAACAATCACTTCATTACTGTGTATTTTAGAACTTCTGGTGTCAACAGCGTTTTTCTGGTTCAGGATGGGGTCTGAAATGTACTGTATGATATTCGAGGTTCCCATATTCATATAACGTTCTGTTGGCAAGTAATATGTACCACAATCTCGGATGAACCATGCTACCTTCATCTTCAGAGTATAATATAATGGGAGGAAGATATATCCAGAAAGCAAAGGCAACGGTTTCCTCCGAGTCGCTGCTAGACGTAGCCACTACAATTGTCAGCTCACCCGAAGTCACTTACCAGAGGCTCATCGTCTCACAGCCCGTAAATTTCTAGTGAAATACAGTATTCTTATTTAGGTTGCTTAATGTTTGTACCATCACGGATTACAATACTGCTTGTTCCGACTTCAGAGCCACATTCACAATGGTCATCTATGTATTCCTACATCATTTTTCTTTGTAGAGGAGTGCAAGTCTTGAAGTTTCATATTGTCTGCTCATTAATGTAAATTTAGCACTCTTCTATGCAATCCCGCATTTTTTTTATCTGCTGTATGAATATAGTAAACACCCCCGCCCCCGCCGTTGAAGGCATGTTCCGCAGATCCTCGGCATTGTACATTTTTCACTAAAGACAGGTTTCCAGTACTTCCAGGTTTTCTTTAAGACAGGTTTCACTGTATTAATTCATTCGCCACGTCTTTACGTTTCTCAAATTTGCTATATCCCTAACATTCCTTAAATGTATAAGATTTGAGGTTCTCAGAGCGACTTTGCTAAATATTCAGGTCTTACAGGATACGAACTAGTATCCCCTGGCAAATAACTACCGGCATCTCGGAGGAGTTTACTGCTTCCCTCTTCAGGGTAGTCCAAACATAACAAGGCGGGCGGAAAAATTGGTGTCAGAGTAAACTAAAGATTTTGCGATTGGAGTAGAGAAAAAATGGGGGATATGGCGCTATGTATTCTGCAAGGTCTCAGGGCGAACACGCCGGAAATCAATGGTGTTGAACTGGAGAGTATTCGGGACGGAAATGTATATACATGAATACTGTGTACGTGCAGGTTCTTCGACTTGGACCACTATGAAAATGGTGTTGGCAAACTCCTCCGGAAAATCGGTAATTATGTTCTAATTGACATGGTGTCATGTCTCAAAAGGACTGAATTTTCATTTCTGAAATATTTATCTGGCTTATTAATCCCTTCTGTATCAACATGCTTATATTTATAATAACATACGAAATATGTGTAATTGACTCTTCATGGAATTCCAGCGCGCGAAAACAGAAGCTAACATAAGAGAAAGAATATTTTACTGTTAGAAAATCTTAGGTTGAAAGACGTAAAAAGGATTATAAATTTAGGATTTTAGAGGGAGTATGTTAGTGTTCAGTACGCTGCATTTCGAAGCACATAAACTTATAATGTCTACAATGATTTGTTCTCTTCCATATAAAACCTGGCTGCCGAGAACCTAATGTACTGAACTTGCCAGGAAATTAAATTGAATCAGTACTTCAATGTAGCTGAAATTATCTCCCGATATCCTTTTAATCTTCTTTCTCTCTTATGCACATTCTTTATTGGACAAGGAAAACTGTAAAGATGGCTCCTGCTGAAGTGCATTGGTGTTCTTTCATTCAGGCCATTCAGAACATCCAGAACATTCAGAACACACACATCCCTCGCCTGAAGCAATGCTTTGATTGTACAGAATGACTCTGAAATGGGAGTATTCTCGCACGGGCTTCATATGATGTACATTTCGCAGCAATAAAAGCAAGCTTACTACGAACTTTCAAAAGAAAGAGGCAAATAGTATTAACAACTGACCTCGCATATCAGGAGAGATATATCGCAAGGTTTACGACTAACAACTACATTAGTAACAATGTATTTCTCAACCTTTCAAAAATTAATCTTGAAGTAATCCTTACATCTGCTTCTGCATCACTTCAAAAGTCTTCCCAACCACATTAAAAACAGCCCAATTGCAATCTTATGACAATGTGCAAAGAACAGGTTTCGGTCGCTGCACTTGGGTTCAACCGTGGGAGGTACTAGAAAGGTTTCGGTGTTGGTTACAAACAGTTATAGAAGCAGGTTGTTTGTATTGTTTCTATTAACAGAACGAAAGCAATGTTCGTCAAGTGATAATCTTACCATAATGTTTTATTCTCAAAGATAACAAACTGTAGTGGCATCCACTGGAAGGACATGCAGTAACGGACAGTCTATGGAAGAGCATAGCAGAAGAAGAATTAAATGGAAGAAAAATGACATAAAATACGAACACAACACCATATTTTTTAGACAGATGACTCTGATACATTCATATTATCTCCCTCCAACAGTCCGTGCTATGACTCCAGTCTCCTCCCGTACCAAGTTGCAAGCGTGCTCGCGCACACATCTGCCACGCGATTTCGATCCGACTTGTTTTGGCCAGCTACTGTTCTATCTCATTGCCCAGTCCATCCCCACCTCCTAACTTCTACTGCTGAACAATAGACACACCAGGCGATGTCTGTAAGTCACCAAGTTCATCGTTGCATAGTATATGGTTCTCTTCACTTAACAGAGACTTCCTATGGCAAATATTTTAGCGAGAATTTTGTGTCTTCAAACAGTTGAATTTTAGTCGCTTTTCGCAA
>Ga0131853_10022021_pt1 | contig 11544 bp, 4 predicted proteins | sample TergutLab28metaG_FD_92764 | JGI IMG/M metagenome (GOLD analysis project Ga0131853, IMG submission 92764) | Labiotermes labralis P1 segment gut microbial communities from Petit-Saut dam, French Guiana - Lab288 P1 (version 2) (version 2) | ecosystem: Host-associated > Arthropoda: Insects >...
ATTATCCACCCATCTACGCCTAGGTCTCCCCAGTGGTCTCCTTCCCTCCGGTTTCCCCAACAAGACCCTATACGCCCCCCTCTCCTCACCCATACGCGCCACATGCCCAGCCCATCTCATTCTCCTCGATTTTATCACCCGCACAATATTGGGTGAGGAGTACAGATCATTTAGCTCCTCGTTATGCCATCTCCTCCATTCCCCCGTTACCTCGTCCCTCCTAGGTCCAAACCATATTTTCCGTTAAGTAAAAAAATTACAGCCTTCACTGCTTGACGCCGATATCAATTAAGCATCGTGAAATTATCTAACAGTCTCGGAACTTCGTCGATACCTACGCCACAGATGCGTCCAGCTCATCACAAACAAATCTAGCACAAATGCAGTAAACATTCTTATACAAAACTCAACGCTTTCCTCACACCTTCTTAGTGTCCTTATTTGTGATCCTACGGAATAAAATGTGATCTCATCGAAATTCCTTGAACACATTACCATTATGTTGTTCCGTGTTGTCGTTGCGTACTTACCAGAATGCACGGCGTAATTAGCCCGCGAGATGGCAGTATAAGTGAGAAGTTTGAAGTAGCCTACGCACCGGCTATACAGGGTTATTCAAAATGATTGTCGGGGTTTTAACAACTTGTCATACACAATACACTTCAGATAGGAGCATATACATTTTTTTAATTTAGTAGAATTTAAACAAAAACTTGGAGTGTTGTTCTATTAAACACAAAAATGCATATACTCCTATCTCAAGTGTATTGTGTATGATAATTTGCTAAAACCCCGACAATCATTTAGAACAACCCTGTATTACTAGCTGATAAGTAATTGTCTCCATTGGGCTTTGTAAATTCCGCAAAACTAATAATTTGTGATCGATAAACTTTCTACTTGTATCTTCTCCAAATAACGAAATCAGCTTCTGAAATACATTACGTTTACGGTAGAGTCCAATCGAAATGTGATGGCACACGGTGACGCACGGGAGGGGAAGTGAAGGGGAAACTGGCGAATGGAGTGGGTAGCCAGTACCCTTCTGACCTGACGCCCCCGCCGATTTAAATGGACTCGTCCGTTTCGTCGAAAGACGAAATCTGGTTTCTACGCGCGTGCCATCACATTTCAAACGCAGTCTACTACATTATGTTAGGCACGAGATTGAAAAATCATATTGCAAATCGTCTTAAGTTCCGTGACATCATAGGCTGTGTGAAATACACTAATGTACCTGCGACAAGTTTCTGCCACTCTCTGGCAGATTATTCACTCTTCTCAAATCGTTGCATTAGTACGCATTCCTTATAAACCTTTCAGCAAATTCTGGGAGTATTATACAGGGTGGCGCAAACGACACCCAGCACTCGATCTTTAACGTGTTGCCTCTACCGTCACGTGACTCTGCATCACCCTATATGAACGGACGACCAGTTGCTGTAGTGGAGACAATTATACAGTTCTCATTCAAGTTAGTACAGGGAGAGGTGCCTTCCGCAAAAATTCCAACCGGGCTCTGGGACCCACCCAGACACCAACTCAAGAGATTTCCAAGGGCAAATTGCTGAAGCTGACAACTCACCTACTTCTAGTGCTGAGGCTAAAACTGAGTGTAGATCCATCTTCTTGCCTTCCTGGCTTGTAGAGGGACACCTTTACCTTTAACTATTTACGGAGAGAAGTGTGATGGCTGTCGGGACACTGCGCGCAAGCGCCGTTCTGAATAACGTCGAAAAACACACAGAGCTTATGCCAGCTCAGTAAAAGAGTGGCGAAAGACGTAACTCTGGGCCAGTGATTTTTGCTAGGCGGATGTATGTCATACGGTGGCGCACTTATTTGCACGTACCAAAGAGCGAGTGCAATGCTACAGAAAACCTACACGAATAGCTTCAGTAGGCCGTAGCTTACATCAGGAATTTTGCGTCATATTTTATTCGGTACCCCCAACCCCCCAAAGCACGCCACCCTAACTTACCGACTACCAACGCTCCGATAATAAAAACTGGAGGAAAAAAAGGGAGATGTAATTAAATTCCGCAACCTTCTTAAGCTAGGGTGAAGAGAGAGATAAACCAACAAGATGCAACCAATCCGATGTTCATTATGAAACTTCTATCTCAACATGTTTCGGGCATCGTTATGGCCATCATCAGGAGAACAAGACCGTGTATTACTGCATATGGTGTTCTGCACTGGTTGTGCTGGCTGTGGTTGTGTGGAGCTGGGTCGTAAGCTGTGTGAAGGTTACTGTTCGAACAGTAACCTTCACACCCTCTCAAAATTTTAAAAACAAGCGGTCACCATCTCAGCTACATGCCAAGCCCATCACACCTTATACACTACACTTACTTGTACAAATTACAAAGTTTCCCGTTACGTGCCATTCTAGATAGACCTCTCCTTGCAATCCCTCTGCGCCAAGATAAATATTCCTAGCAGTAAATAAAACAAATGTAAATTAATTTTTATCGTCGCACCGTGCATTTTGAAATCTACGCAGTTCCCGCACACCAACAAATGCACTATTTACTAACTTGGTTAAAAGTTTTAAATTCACATTAAAATACACAACAATATCGCTCCTACATGTTTCGGTCTTTAATGACCATCATCAGGGAGTTTTATCTGTACCTGACTGAAGTTATATTTATGTTAAAACACTCGGTACGTAATTTTACCGAGCGTTTTTAACATAAATATAACTTTAGTTAGGTACAGATAAAGCTCCCTGATGATGGTCATTAAAGACCGAAACATGTAAAAGCGATATTATTGTGTATTGTAATGTAAATTTAAAACTTCTAACCAATTTAATAGATAGCGCATTTTTTGGTGTGCGAACTACGTAAACGTAAATTGAGTCTAAGCACAACTTTATCTATAAGTAACCATTAGCAACATGTTTCGGCTATACAAGCCATCTTCAGGCTGAGCACATATTCACAGTAGGCAATACATACATATACACATACACACAATACATACATACGTACATATATATATATATATATATATTACAGTGCCACGAATATTGAGGACAAGATCTGATCTTACATCAATGTGGCGGTATTGTAGGGTGTAATATATATTCACCTCTTCTCCCCACTACACATGCCACATGCGTAGTCCATCTCAATAGGAAGAAGTAGCCTAAACCCAAAATATGAATCATTACCATACATTATCGCCAGAATCCTCTAGCGAACTACATGTAATCCCGGTTAACTATTTGCTAAATATAACTGGCGACATCGCAATCAGAGGACTGTTTCCTCATAAACACACTAAATCACACAATCCACCGTTGAGTGTCATCCACAGAGTGAGCTATTTTGCTCCTACACAAGTCGCACAAATATGAGATCAAATGAAATTTCCACCCTGAATGCCAACACACTATGTTACTTAGAAACGCCGGTAACAGTCTAGACATAATACGGGTACATAAGACCTAACGTGATGATCTGAAACGGAGGGTACACAAACAAGGCGAAGAACATTAATGCATGAGGTATTCAAAGGGACATTAGCTTGTAGGGAGGCGAAGGCAGCCACTTGAAAAGTGGAAGTAATTTTCAAATTTGAAGATGTGGAACAAACTCCCTGCTGTGGGGGGCCGGCGAATAACTTTTAAGGTGAAAAGTTTCTTTAAACAAGCGCAACAGAGATATGAATAATTCATTGCTGCGTCAGTTCTCGCATTTGTAGAACGTAACCGCGACAAACTGCAGGACGGAGTCTTTGGGACACGAATACTTCGCGGGAGAATGTACAAGATTAAGACGATTTCATTACTTTCAGTAAGACATATTTGTAGTTGTACACATCTAGTTCTGGAGACACGACAGATGGATGTAAACAGACCGGTACACCGGCGAAGGGCAAGAGATAATTTTTTCTTAACTCTTCGCCAAAACAGAAAGGTTGGTTCTCAGGTCCACTCACATTCCTGCTCGACGGTTACAGGGAACTCTTTTTCCAGGGCATGAAGTGGCCGAAGCATGAGGCTGACCACTCACCTCCATCTATTGCCGAGGTTAAGAACGAGTGCAGCTACACCTCCATTTCTCCCGAATATATTCATGACGTAGACAGAGACAAAGGTATATGTGACTGCGTGATTGAACACAGGCTGACACCCCAGTCGCAAGACGCAGGTGATTAAGTCAAGGAAAGCTATAAGATTTCAGCTCAACAGTCCGCAAAAAAAAAAAAAAAATCTACCTCGGTTATAAGTTTTACAAAACTTCCAGTTTTAATTCATAGTTCGCAAAATGGTGTTTGGAACGTCAAAATTGTGGAAATTTTACTAAAAATTCAAATCGAGAAAGGTCGCCAGTAAGTTAATGCACTTCGCACTTTTCACCTTGTACTGCCTTAACTCAGGGCAGTAGCCCTACACTAATATACATTTTCTCCAAAAGGCAGAAAGATTACGCCCAAATGTAAGCTATATTCAAAACAACAACAAAAACACTCAGCCGTCAAAAACTCGCTTCATCGTAAATAACATCGGTTAATTCTGATAAACAAAGAACCATGAGGAAGCAAACGCAACTAAACGCAAACGACTGTACACCAACCCACGACCAGTTTACGTTTGAAGCCACGCAACAATTAACTCACACAACAACAATACTGTAAACAACCTACTAGAATTACAGCCCAGCAGAAATAAACCTTTTAAAGCCTACTAGTTACGTGATGCACCAGCAGGTTTAGCATTCAACAATTGTTCAATCTGCCAGCAATATACTGATGTGTTCTGTTCTCATCTCATAACAAACACTTTCACCATATATAACGCCAGTTGATTGGTTTTTATAACCGTGATGAAAAGTGTTTACAGCGCGGTACAACCTGGGTCTTTAAATAGTAGCCTGCGTTTCGTCTTTAAATTTTAAACATGTTACAGCACAAACGTTGCTCACAGACCGACATACAAAGCCCTTACCTATTCCAAACCGATACATCTATTGACCGACATACCGGTTGCAATGAAAACGCTCCTCAAGCTGGCATGCATGGGCAACAGAATAACACACAGTTTATCAAGTACATATTTTTAACACACGTACGTTTAGGTGTTCCTAGAAATGCGAATTTAATTTTAAACTGTTTTATAATTTGTTTTGTACATGTCAGTACTTTTTTACATATAAATTTACTGACACGTCATATTTCTATTCCAGCGATTTAGCCTGATTACATTTTCACTCCGTGACAAATACAAATATCAGTAAAAACTTACGACCGGTGAGTAATGGACTGTAGACGAATGTAATAAACGTACAAAATAAGAAATAAAGAATAGATATCTCCTGACGACAAGGCCTTCCTCTTTTTTTTTTCTTTTTTTGCTGGTTGGCAGACGAGGCTCAACTATAAACAACAGCCGCAAATACAAAGACTGATCTCTGAGCCTCATGGAAATAAGGCACCAATTTCGCCAAAAATTACGAAGCAACGTCACTGTGAACTCATCTTTCAGGGCAGCCGACAGATGTGCATTTATAACAGTGAAAGCGCCCGCTAAATTTTTAACAGATAATCACTTCTTTTGTATAGTCACTCTTTCTGGTCTTTTCTGCCATTTATTTATCCCTCTCATTCATTTCTCTCCTCTTCTCATCTCTCCGTTAAAACAATCACTTCTCTTACACCTTCAGGCTTGAGACGGCACAATCTTCGACACAGAGCTGTCACCTGTATGATAAATGGTACCCGCACAGTGACACAGCACACACACATGATCACATGCTTTCACATTTCGCACGCCCCTTCGGAAAAAAAAATCGTTAGAATGACCGAATTAAAACAAGATTCAACTGCAAGTAATTCTTCCAGGTAAGGTTCATGTCTTTTAAATAAATAGTACCCTGTTTTACTATGCTTCACTGTAACAGCTCGAGCGAAACCTTTCAAATGAATTTCACTCACAAGTAGACGTCCAGTATATTCAGTCCAAACACAGCAATTCATTATACAAAAACCAGTTTCGGCTAATATAAAGCCAAAATCAGGCTGACCAGGGAAACAAAAAGGAAATATATACAGTTGCAAATGCGAATATTTCAGTTTTGATTTTGTAATTAGCCTGATGATGGCTATATATTAGCCCAAACTGATTGTGTATGATGAGTACCTTTAATATGTTCCACCTACCGTGCATAAATCAGATCCACAAATACATAAATCCGATATATGCGTTTAATATTCCATGACGTATTTATTCACAAGGTGAAAATATTGGGAATAAACCACACGTACTACGTTAAAAGTGCACTTAGGTAAAGCAATCCCATTACAGGCCTGGACAGGCCCTGAGGGTTCCACGAGGTGGAGGCTCCTAGATTTCAAGACAATCGAAATAAAAATGTGGTAAGGTTGTCAGCCTTACGCACCGGCCGCCTTTACATCCCAGGAAATGTTCCTGGTACTTATTTCTGTTAGAGGCTGAGTCAATCCCAAGGCCATAGTGCGATCAGAAGGACTGCGACAATGAAAAATTCCAGTGACACCTTCCGGCTTGTAACGCAGTGCCCAAACAGACTACGCCTCCGCGGGCCCCTTCAAAATGCATTCTTTGTTATTTATATATTTAATGAGTAACTTGTCGTGTTTTGACTGAATGTATTGTACTTTCCGACTGTAGTGTAAGCACAAACGGGACGGACTGCCGTAAAATTATAAGTCAGGTACATCTTGATCTATTTCGCTTAATATTTTAAACCATCATCGCATGGGATAGAAGATCCGTGTTCCGACCAACGTTCCCATGGACCAAATTCGATTAAATTTGGCATGGCAAATTCAATAATCATCCAAAAACTTCTTCGAAAATTTCAGATTACATTTCCTTCCATGATGGAGTACGGCTTTCGCACGCACACACACACACACACGAATTTGACGTTCAGGTGACCGTGCATCGTGGTAAATTCTTTTAATAAAACCAACTGGATACACTAATTTCTCAAATTTATTTTTTTGGGAATAAAACTCTACATGTTTCAGACAGTTGCTCCGTCCATCATCAGGAGTTTTTCACTGTACACACAGCAATGGTATATGTCATACAGGTTTGCTGACAGCTTGCGAGCAGGATCAGGACGGAAAAACTCCTGATAATGGACATAGGAACTGTCTGAAACATGTAGAGTTTTATTCCAAAAATAAATTTGACAAATTAGTGCATCTAGTTGATTTTATTATAAGAACACACACACACACACACACACACACACCTTTTATCAAACTTCTCTGATGAATCTTCAACTGTTCGAATATAAGTTTAGAACATCAAGAGGTGTTCTTAGTAAACTTGCTGAATCATAAAACAAGGGATTATTTAACACAGTCACTGGACAACTGTTCATAACACAACGCACATAATGGCTGAGTATATTCACAACCAAAAAAAAAACGGATACAAGTTCCATGCAGTTTTGTTCTTATCACCGCCTGTCAGCTCCTTCCATTACTACAATTCTGACTACTGGAGGTGCCTGTTGGAAAAACTTCACACAAACACTGTGTTACCTTCCACCAATACACATGCACTCTGCACACCCAGACACATTCTTGTAATATTTTTTGATAAGTGTAACCACGACCGTGTGGCTGTGGCCCAATCCGTTGGTCGAATTGACGTGACGTTAGGTACAGGTCTCCATAAATCATCATCATCATCATCATCATCATATATCTGTCATGGAGTTGGGCCACTTGTTTACCCGTTCCGGTCTCACGTATCCAGAAATCTCTTCAAAGGTCTACCATGATTCCTTCTGCCAGATTGGGAGTAGTGTTTCATTACCCTGGGCAATCTATTCACCATCATCATCATCATTATCATCATATCTTTCATGGAGTTGGGCCACTTGTTGACCCGTTCCGGTCTCACGTATCCAGAAGCCTCTTCAAAGGTCTACCATGATTCCTTCTGCCAGTTGGACAGTAGTGTTTCATTACCCTGGGTAATCTATTTCGAGGCATTCTATTCACATGTTGTATCCAGCTTCTCTTGTATTCCAGTAATTTGTCCAAAATTGGTGTTATTTTTAACTCCTTTGCAATTTGTGCATTTGTTTTGTAATCTAAGTTTATCCTGCTGTTCTTCTCATGTATTTCATCTCTGTTGCTGTTATTCTTCTGGCTTCTAAGTGTTTGATTTCAATTTCCTGACTCAGACACAAAGAACGTCTCCATAAACTGCTGTCGAAAATGTGCGACTTTGGAGCAAATATGCTCGATGACAATCACACTGTACATACGTCAGGTCCCCACCGACTTTCCAAAGTACCCCAAAAATGCTTGCGTACACCCATTTTGAGAAGACCTTAGCCTTAGTGGAAAAAACAGGAGTGCTGCCAACCACCCAGTGAGGTAGCAAAGTAGTTAAGTTATTCAGTTTGGTGGTCAATCATGGAATTACAGTCAGATCGTACAAACCGCTCGATGGGCAATCAAACAAACATGAGTATGTGTGACAGCACAGCTGTCAAATTACTGCTTCATGTTGCACGTCAGATTTTTCGGTTCGATAAAATGAGCATTCATCTGTGATGCGTTATTGGCGATTAACTCTGTGCAGGATTGATTAGTACATGCACGGCCCTATATTATTCATGAAGGAACGTTTTCGTTTATATAACATCTCATTTTATATTCATCAAATCATTCTCTCCATTTCAATTCATCAGAAAAAATCCCACTTGACCAATATACCAGCAATCGGATAAATTATCCGCAATAACAACAACGGAAAATAATTTAATTGTTCGATGACTATTTAAATTTCATTTACACTCAGGTTAAAAGTCAGGTTAGGGGTAGAAATTAACAAATCCTAGACGCCTCATCGCTGTGGCGGACTACATTTGGTACACTGTCGCCTAGAAGTTTTGGATCCTCAGTATGGAATTTGCTTCGCGTCACACTTCTGGCACCTCGACTTTCGAAGTGCTCGTAGATTATTGGAAATTGCGCTTATCAATCGGTCAACCCGTCAGTAAGAACACAAAATTCAAGAAATCCTTGGATTTTGATCGCCCTAATAACAATAACGGTGTACTGCAGCACAGTTTGCACGATCCCAATTCAAGGTGTGTGTGTGTGTGTGTGTGTGTGTGTGTGTCCGATAGTGGCCAAAGCAAGCAAACAGGGATATTACACCAACGTGAAGATCTCCCAGTGAACACCACAGAGGAACATCTTGGACAGACAAACAGTCCGTCTTCTGTGTCCTGACACAGTTCTGCCTCCAAATTCACAGTCGGATGGGCCCTTTCCGCATTTTATACCTCCTCTCGCACCTCCTTTTTACAAAATTCTGTTCCTCTCCTTCGCCATCTTCATTACCATAATTACCGTTTTTTTTCCCCTCCAGTCCTTCGTGTTTTCAATCATTTTCGTTTTGTTTTCAGAAGGCGGTAACAACTAACCACCGTATTGAATGCATGGGCACACTCCACTTACCGACTTTCCATTACTTTCAAAAGATACGAAAAGGTCACACTGTGGCAGGATAAAAGTGGTTTCTCTTTCTTTTTATCGATCTCCGAGACAACTGTCGTAATGGCAATTGCATAATCTACCGCTCACATCACTCTAATGTTTCTCAAAATTGGTCCCTCAAAAAGCCGCTGCATGTTAAAGCATGACGTCACGGCTCTCTAATCCTTGAGACTTTTCTCTTTTTATGAAGAGCACTAAGCGCAGCACTCTGCCAGGGAGGCGGAAAAGAACAGTTTTAAGAAACAGAAGAGCTGGTTTTATGTATAAAGCTTCTATCTAAGAGACGGGATAAATTTACAACATCCAATTTCTTTTTTTAACAATTTAATTCAAGATTAGAATAAAAACAGGACTACGTAATGAAAGAAAATGTTAAATTAAGTCCCTTGGCACTGAGCTGAAGGTGCTTCAATTTTTTGTTTCCTCCGCTAATGTAAGGAACTTGTACCGGGGTGCTGATAAATCCTTAGCCCCAACAGGAAGGAAAAAACAAGCTCGGAAGCGTATCAGAGACGCGCGCAATTCCAACATCGAAACGCGAGCTGTCATCAAGTTTTTTTTTCTTCCTGCAAGGCAAGAAGTCGAAGGAAATTTACGCCATTCTGACAGAAACATTACCTTGTTTCCTTCCTGGTCGGGCTAAGGACTTATCAGCACTCCTGTAAAAACTATGAAATCCAGCGCGCGCGCGCACACACAGACACACAGACACACACACACACGCACGCAAGTACAAAAGTAAGAAGTATGATAGTCTCCGTGGCGGAGTACAGGAAACTACCAGGGACGGTCTTTAACACCCACATGAAATAACAGTAATGAAATGCAAATCGGTCAAAACTCTCCCAAGCTGAATATAAACAAAATATGTGGCAGGTTTAAGGCCTCACGTAAAACTAGGTTTCAGTGAGGTTCAATATGCCTGGAAAATGGAATTTCCCGACAACATTTTGGTCGAAGGATCCCGTGTAGTATTTCAACAACATTTCTGGAACAATTTACGTGTTACATGTAAAAGTGCCTTATGGGGTTACGTAAGCTGGGCTTTATTATAGACCAATACGGCTGAAAACTGACCTGTCAAACAACCATATTACAAATCCCTACATTTTAGGGGTGACATATAAAACAAATAACTATCAGATCCATATAAAATACGTGACGGACGCCTGGAATCCAATTTACATAAATCTAATGGTTTTATCATTCTTCCCAAATATATTTCACTAATACAGATATAATTAAGACCTACGGAAACGTTTTATAACTGTTAGCTACTCACTGACCATAAACTGTAAAATTATGCTATCCTATACAGTAAAACCCACACTTGGTAAATTCCATATATATCGTATTTTTACCTCGTTTTAAAACATTATAATAGCCTGACGATGATCTGTTAACGCTGAAACACGCTGCTGTTTTAACCTTTCGGTGCCGGAATTATTTTTTTTTTATTTTAGCACACCCCGTATACAAAATGTGAATAATACAGGAACCAAATATGTTAGAATTATGAAACAAACTGCATTTTGAAAAGAAAAAAACGGAGAGTATATGCCGTGTTTAAAATATTCAGTACCTATATTTGTTGAATAAATATACAAAATGAAAATTTAGAGGTTAGCGGTGCGGTACGACCACTACAGATGATATTAGGCGTCAAGAGGTTAATAATACACTTGAATCATGAGCATGTAAGCAAACTAATATACCAGCACGTTGGTATCAACCCATAACACTACATGGTATCAACCTAACTCTACAAGGTATCCACCTCAACACTAAACAACCGAAAAACTGCACGGTATCAACCTAAACACTACAAGGAATCTACGTATTCACTACACGAAATCTAACTAAACACTACAAGGAATCAAACTAAAAACAACACGGTATCATCCTAAACACTACGCAGAATCTACCTATCACTACAAGGTATCAACCTAAACACAACACGGTATCAACCTAAACACAACATGGTATCAACCTAAACACTACACGGTATCAACCTAAACA
>Ga0131853_10022024_pt1 | contig 11544 bp, 3 predicted proteins | sample TergutLab28metaG_FD_92764 | JGI IMG/M metagenome (GOLD analysis project Ga0131853, IMG submission 92764) | Labiotermes labralis P1 segment gut microbial communities from Petit-Saut dam, French Guiana - Lab288 P1 (version 2) (version 2) | ecosystem: Host-associated > Arthropoda: Insects >...
ATGCCGGAAACGACTTTCAAGGCAAGTTTATCAAATTGGCTAATAACATTTGGCTCAGCAATCCAAGCGATGCACCCGAAGACAAACCACAATGGACACCCATAGGCGAAACTCGACTTTGGTATGTGGGGCTGGATATTCATCGTGATACTGCGTTTTTCAGAGGAACATTTGATGGCGGAGGTTTTGAAATCAATGGGCTTTTTCACAACCAACTTCCAAATCTCGACGATTGGAACGATTGGTTTGAATATCTGTTCAACGGAGCAGTAATTGATTTTACGGGTTGGAATAAAGGATTTTTCGGCATTATCGAGAACGCCACCATCAAAAATGTGAATCTTATAGATATCACTATGATAGGCGCTGCAGAAATGGGCGGATTGGTTGCTATCAACCATGGCGGAACAATCATCAACTGCTTTGTTAGCGGAACTGTGGCAAGTATGAACGACCAAATTGGAGGAGGTGCAGGCGGATTAGTGGGAATTAACGCAAACGGTGGCATCGTAGAAAACAGCAGTTCGGCGGCTAATGTGCGAGGAGTTCGAAGTGTCGGAGGATTGGTTGGACACAATGCACCAAACAGTACCATTCGCAACAGCCACTCAACAGGAAGAGTGTTTGGCTCACAATATTCCGTTGGTGGTTTTGTAGGAAACAATCAAGGACATATCGAAGATTGCTATTCCACAGGAATGGTCGAAAAACAAGGGTATCAATTCTGTATTGTAGCTTGTGCAGGTGGATTTGTGGGAGACAATCGAGGCACGATAGCCCGAAGTTATGCTACCGGAGATGTGCAGTCAACTTGTGTTGGTTCATCTGGATTTGTGGGAACTAATCATGGTACGATAACCGATTGTTTCGCCACAGGAAATGTTGTAGGAAATCGAACAGCCGGATTTGTGAGTAACAATGGTGTTAATTGGGGTAATTTAGGCACTTCAACTTTTGGAAAAATTATCAATTGCTTTTCTACGGGAAATATTACAAATCCAAGCCAACCGACTTGGACAGCAGGATTTGTTTGGAGCCACAACACAACGGGTGGCGATAACGATGGTTTTATTATTAACAGTTATTTCAACAGCGATTCAACCACCCAACGTGATAGAATGGCAGGCACCGATTTCCGAACAACGGCTCAAATGCAAAGTCAAGCATTTGTGGACACACTCAACATGATAGCGGCGTTCTTTGGAACAAGCGTTTGGCAACACCGCCCGGGACAATTCCCAATTCCTACAAATGTGTTGGCAACCAACCTCACCGATTATCTCGAGGGTGGCGATGGTAGCGAAAACAACCCTTATTTGATAAAAACGAGAGCACATTTGGCAAACTTTGCTACTATTGTAAATAAAGGTTATCCGTTTACCGATGAATATGTGAAATTGGGAGCAAATATCGAACTCAATGCTCCGCAATCCGAATGGGGCACTACTCCTCCAACACGATGGACTCCGATTGGAAACTATGATGGAAGTGGAGAAATTACCAATACCCCATTCAGTGGAACATTCGATGGAGGCGGTTTTGAAATCCGTAATCTTTACATAGAAAATCAAAACGACTATCAAGGATTTTTCGGATACTTGAATGTTGCCACCGTAAAAAATCTCGGAATAGTGGATGCTTGGATTAGAGCACGAAATTTTGTTGGCATTCTTGCAGGATTTGCCGAAGCACCATTCGGAGCAGATGTAACGATAACTCAATGCTACACTTCAGGAAGAGTAGAAGGAACAACTCCAACACAGTTTGGAATGTTGCGAGTGGCTGGACTAATACCGAGCGGAACGGGTTCTCTTGTTGCAAAAAACAGTTATTCTACAGCAAATGTAATTGGACCTGCAACGGGTGCTTCCAGATTCGTTGGCGGACTTTTTGGATATGAAGTCAGTCTCGGTAGTGTAGAGAATAGTTATTTTGCAGGAACGCTTAGTGCTACCGGTAGCAGGCAAGCAATCTCGTTTCCAAATAACAGAAATAACGTAAACTGTTTCTACGACCGTGAAACAACCGGACTTAGCGACAGTTCAGCGAATTTGTTCCCAAGAACAACCGAATTTATGCAAAGCAAAACCCTTGTCAATGCACTCAACAGTTGGGTTACAGCAACCAACGATGAAGGAGGCGAACAATTTTTGTTTTGGCAACACAACGAGGGCGATTATCCAACATTGACATCAACCGTTCCTCCTCACATCGTAACCTATAACAGCAATGGCGGAAGCCTCGTAGCAAGGCAAAGAGTGCTCGATGCAAGTAAAATTGTCGCTCCGGCTATTCCAACAAAAGCAAATAACACCTTTGGTGGTTGGTATGCCGATGCAGGATTAACAAATATTTTCCGTTTCGGAACGGAAATCATTACCGGAAACCGAACGCTTTATGCTAAGTGGCATCAACAAATTGTTCCCGATATTAGTTTGTTCGACAATCAGTTTGCAACCACATTCACCATAACCACAAAAGAACAGTTGGCAGGTTTGGCCGAACTTGTGAATGGAGTTCACCCTCCGGCAAACAATTTTAGCGGAAAAACCATAAGACTTGGCAACGATATTTGGCTCAACGATACAGCCGATTTTGAGCATTGGGGAATATATGCTTTCGCCAATCAATGGACTCCGATTGGAACAAGTGCCAATCCGTTCCGTGGTACATTCGATGGCGATGGGCATAAAATTGGTGGGTTGTATATAATCAATATTGCAACCACATCTAATAATATTCAAGGCTTGTTTGGGCATATAGGGAATGGTTCAGAGATAAAAGACCTTGGGGTTACGGCTTCGCTTATTAGGGTCAACGGCTCTTGGATTGGTGGATTAGTAGGCGATAATAATGGCGGAACAATAACCAATTGCTATTCTACAGCAAATATAACCTCAACCTCAACCGGTTCAGAAATCAACGTTGGTGGATTAGTGGGGAGAAACCGCAATGGACATATCAACAACAGTTATGCCACAGGAAATGTAACCACATTGGGTGGTTCTGTAGGCGGATTGGTGGGGGGTAGTAGCATCAGTGGCACAGGGAATACGGCAAGTATAAGTAACAGTTTTGCCACAGGAAATGTAACCGGAACAAGTGATGTTGGCGGATTGGTTGGTCAGTTTGGCGGATCCAGCGTTGCTCCCGGCAGTGCAATTACAAGCAATAGTTATGCCACAGGAAATGTGACCGGAACATCAAATGTTGGAGGTTTAGTGGGAAGTGTTGGTTGGACGAATAATATAAGCAATAATTATGCCATAGGAAATGTGAGCGGAACATCAAATGTTGGAGGTTTGGTGGGAAATGCGAGCAACAGTACTATCACAAATTCATTCTACGACAGCCAAACCACTGGACAAAGCGACAACAGCGGAAAAGGCACGCCCAAACGCACATCGGAAATGAAACAAAAAGCGACTTTTACAGATTGGGATTTTACCGAAATTTGGGGTAGAAATAATACGATTAACAATGGTTATCCGTATTTGCGTTGGAGTGTTGAGGGATTTATTGAAGATGATGTAGATTTGGTAAATGCTGAAACGCCTAATATCATGGCACATCCGCAAAGTGCAACCTATACGCAAGGAGGAACGGCAACAGCCCTCACCGTAACGGCAAGCGTTGACGATGGCGGAACGCTCACCTATCAATGGTATAGCAATACGGTGAACACCACCACAACCGGAACGGCAATAGATGGAGCAACCGAAACAAGTTTCACGCCACCAACCACAACACTTGGCACCATGTTTTATTACGTTGTTGTAACCAATACCAACACAAGTGCCGAAGTAACCGGCGAACAAATTTCTGAAAGAATAAGTAATGTGGCAACCATAACGGTCAATGCTTTGGTTAATGTTTCCACTCCAACCATTACATCACAACCGCAGGGTGCAACGTATTCGGTTAATGCAACGGCAATTCCGCTCTATGTGGTAGCCAATGCTACTTGTGGTGGAACGCTGACTTATCAGTGGTTTAGCAGTGCATCAGGTAGTACAACAATTGAAACAGCCATAATAGAAGGTGCAACAGAAGCAACATTCACACCTCCAACTACAACGGCAGGATTTATGTGGTATTTCGTTGTTATCACCAATACCAACAACAATGCCACCAACACAAAAGTTGCTACAACAACAAGTAATCTGGCAGATATAACCGTCAACGCTTTAGTGCATGCTAACATTCCGAATATTACCGGACATCCGCAAAACAGAACAGCCAACCACAATGGTGCGGTTACTGCACTTTCTGTAACAGTATCTTCCTCCGGTATGCAAACATTGACTTACCAATGGTATCGCAACACAGAAAACAACAATACTACCGGAACAGCAATAGATGGAGCAACCTCTACAAGTTTTACGCCACCATCCACAGAGGTTGGAGTGTTGTATTATTACGTTGTTGTAACCCATACCGATACTCGCCCACAGATAACCGGCGAACAAGTTGCTACAAGAACAAGTAATGTTGCAACCGTAACGATTAATGCGGTTGTTGATGCTGAAAAGCCGAACATTACGGCACATCCGCAGGATGCAGTTTATGGAATTGATACGGATTGGTCAAATATAACACCACTCGCTATAACAGCGTCCGTTAGCGATGGAGGTGCATTATCTTACCAATGGTTTAGAAATACAACGAACAGCAGGGAAGGAGCCACACGTTGGGGAGAAATCACAAGCCACACGCATAGGCCATCAACAAACGTTGTCGGAACATGGTATTGGTTTGTTGTAGTAACCAATACCAACAACACTGTAAACGGCACAAGAGTTGTAAGAGACACAAGCGAAATGGCAAAAGTAACAATTATTGGCTGGCCAATAATTACTGCACAACCGCAACAAAATACAACCTACGCACAAGGTGCAACAGCAGTACCGCTCAGCGTAACAGCGAGCATTACCGGTGCGGGAACGCTTTCTTATCAATGGTTTGTTACTACAGCGTTTAGTGCCACCGGAGGCATAGCAATACCCGATGCAACAGAGGCAACCTTCACACCACCAACCGCAGAGACAGGAGTAAGGCGGTACTATGTTGAAATAACCAATACTCACAGCACTGCCGATGGCACTCAAACAGCAACAAGAATAAGAACAAGTAATATAGCACAAATAACCGTCAATGCTTTGGTGCATGCCGCCACTCCAAATATTACCACACATCCGCAAAGTGCAAGCCACGTGCAAGGTGCAACAGCAACAATGCTCAATGTATCTGCGTGGGCTAACTTCCAATCATTGACTTACCAATGGTTTAGCAACACCGTTGACGACAACACAACCGGAACAGCCATACCCGATGCAACCGGAGCAAGTTTCAGACCTCCAACCGCAGAACTTGGAACGTTGTATTATTACGTTGTTGTTACCAATACCGATACTCGCCCTCAAATAACCGGCAACCAAACTGCTACTGCAACAAGCGATGTAGCCATGATAACCATAACCGCACCGGGCATTGTAAACGCACAAATCCCCAACATCACAGCACATCCGCAAGGAGCAACCTATGCCGTTGGTCAAACACCAACCGCACTTTCAATAACGGCAAACGTAACAGATGGCGGACAGTTGAGTTATCAATGGTATAGCAACACCGTTTACAATTCTGCCACCGGAACAGCGATAGGCGGAGCAACAAACGCAAGTTTTACACCACTAACCACAGCCACCGGAACGCTGTATTATTACGTGATTGTAACGAATACCAACTCTGCTGTGAACGGCTCGCAAACGACTTCAAGAACGAGTAGTATTGCAACGGTAACAGTTAATCCGATTGTCAACGCACAACCGCCAATTATCACCGTACAACCGCAAGATGCAATTTACACGCAAGGTGCAACAGCAACGCCTCTCACGGTAACTGCACACTCAACAGACGGTGGAACATTGAGCTATCAATGGTACATAGTTGACGAACAATGGAATTCCATAGAGATACCGGGTGCTAACAGCAGTAGCTATACACCGCTCACCACAACCGTTGGAACGGTTCGCTACTTTGTAGGAGTAATCAACACCAACACTTCCGTGAATGGTAGTCAAACGGCAAATGCGGGTAGCAGTATAGCAACGATAACTGTCAATGCAGGAGGAGGTAACAATTTCGCAAACTTAAGAATTAACGAAGTTAGCGGAGTTGAGGGTGCAGGTGGATCGTGTGACATATTCTACGAACTGATGAATATCGGCGATACATCTATTGATTTGACAGGCGTTGAAATTTGGTATAATGCAAACGGCAGTATTGGTCAGCCGTTCCCACCAACCGACGATAGGCTTACTTGGAAAGGTGGTGCAACCAATCAACCTTCCGGTGTGGTACAACCCGGCGAATTATTCCTCATACAAGGTCGCAACAATTGTAGCAATGGCCCAATCCAAACCGGATTAACATCCTCGCGGATTTTGATTATTACACTCAAAGACCCAAGCGGTAATGTGATAGACCAAATGGCAAGAGCGGAGGACAACATTGCACCTTGGATTACGCCAAGCAATACGTTCTCAAAATCTCGTATTCCCGACGGAACAGGTCCATTTTACTTCACTCCGCCTACACCCGGCACAACGAACGGAACAAATACCGCAGGTTTGGTGTTAGTGCCACAAACACCGGTTGGAAATATTGTAAACGCCCAAACGCCTAATATCACCACACAACCGGAAAGCGCAACCGTAAATGTGAACGATCCCGTAAACCTTTCCGTAACGGCAGGTGTTACAGATGGCGGAATAATGAGTTATCAGTGGTTTAGAAACACAATCGACAGTGCAGGCGGAGGTACACCGGTAGGAACAAACAGCACAGGTTTTACACCTCCGACCAACACCGCAGGAACGCTGTATTACTATGTTGTTGTTACCAATACCAACACTTCCGTGAATGGCACACAAATCGCAAGCGCAACAAGTAGTGTAGCAATGGTAGTTGTTAATACTGCAGGTCCTGCCAATGCCGAAAAACCGACGATTACAACACAACCACGCGACACAACCGTAAGCGTGGGCACTCCGGTAACACTTACAATAATAGCATCGGTAAACGATGGAGGAACGTTAAGTTATCAGTGGTACACGGTAGATGCACAATGGAACAACATACTGATAACAGGTGCTAATAGCAATACCTACACCCCACCAACTTCAGCAGTTGGTGCAGAACAATACATGGTTATGGTAACCAACACTAATACTAACGCAACCAATAACCAAACAAATTCTGAAGGTAGCAACTGGGCGATGGTAACCGTAAATGCGGGCACCAATATTGTTGAATTAGAAACCAACAATGGCGTGCAGGTGTTTCCGAATCCGGTAATTGACGAATTGCGAATTGTCATCCCACCGGATTTGCCGACAAACACCGTTGTGGAATTGTTTGACATGTCCGGACGACGTGTGTTTTCGGCACCCGTAGGGGCGTATGCAATACGCCCCACATCAACCATTGCGGCAAATGCGGGCGGGGGCGTATGCAATACGCCCCTACGTGGCGACACAATCACCATCGACATGACCCCATTCTACCCCGGAAATTACATCCTCCGAATCGGAAATCATACGGCAAAAATTGTGAAACAATAACCAAAAAAAATTCAGGGGCGGGTTTCAAATCCGCCCCTGAATTTTTTTTATACCTCGTCCCTACATTAAATTTTACTTCGCATAATTCACAGCTCTCGTTTCTCGAATAACGGTGATTTTGATTTGTCCCGGATACGTCATTTCGTCCTGAATTTTTTTGGATAAATCGAACGAAATTTGTGCGGCTTCGTTGTCGCTAACTTTGTCTGCTCCTACAATCACGCGGAGTTCGCGACCTGCTTGAATCGCAAAAGTTTTCAAAACACCCGGGTAGGAGAGCGCCAATTCTTCCAATTTATTCAAACGGTTGATATACGCTTCAACTACTTCTCGACGTGCACCCGGACGTGCGCCCGAAATTGCGTCGCACGCTTGAACGATGGGCGAAATCAAATTATTCATATCGCATTCGTCGTGGTGAGCGCCGATGGCGTTGCAAACATCAGGATGCTCTTTGAAACGTTCGGCGAGTTTCATGCCGTGCAAAGCGTGTGGCAATTCAGGTTCGGTTTCGGCAACTTTTCCGATATCGTGCAGAAGTCCGGCACGACGTGCAAGCTTAGGATTCAAGCCTAATTCGGCAGCCATCGTTGCACACAAATTCGCTGTTTCACGAGAGTGTTGCAACAAGTTTTGTCCGTAAGACGAGCGATATTTCATGCGTCCAACCATGCGAACAAGCTCGGTTGGCAAATTCAAAATACCCAAATCAATACACGTGCGTTTGCCCGTTTCCATGATTTCGGCTTCGATTTGTTTAAACGTTTTTGTAACCACTTCTTCGATACGTGCAGGATGAATGCGTCCGTCCGTAACTAATTTGTGCAACGATAAACGTGCCACTTCGCGACGAACAGGGTCAAATCCCGACAAAATAATTGCATCCGGCGAATCGTCAATAATCACTTCAATGCCCGTCAAGGCTTCCAAAGCGCGGATATTTCGACCTTCGCGACCAATGATTCGTCCTTTTACTTCCTCATTTTCGAGGTTGAATGTGGAAACGGTATTTTCTACGGCATGCTCGGTAGCCGTGCGTTGCAGCGTTTCGATAACAATTTTTTTCGCTTCTTTGTTGGCGGTAAGTTTGGCTTCTTCAACGATGTCGCGAATTTGGTTCATCGCATCGGCTTTGGCGTCATTTTTTAGGGTTTCAACAAGTTCTTTTTTTGCGTCTGCCGCAGAAAGTCCGGCAACAACTTCTAATTTTTGTACCTGTTTGTCATGAATGCCATCCAAATCGGCTTGGCGTTTAGCCAAAACTTCCATTTGTTTGGTCAGATTGTCTTTGAGGGCTGTAGCTTCGTTTTGTTTGCGTTGATATTCTTCGAGTTTTTGGTTGACAGATTGCTCTTTTTGCTTGATCGTATTTTCTTTACTCGCAATTTTTGAGTTGCGTTCGTTGATTTCTTTTTCGTGTTCGGCTTTGAGTTGCAAGAATTTCTCTTTGGCTTGCAACATTTTTTGTTGCTTCAAAATTTCCGCTTCTTTTTCGGCTTCTGCCAAGATTTTTTTAGATTTTGATTGGTTGATAATGAGACCTATGCCCAATCCAAGGACTAAGGTTGCCACTAACAAAATGATTGTTAGCGTTTCTGATAGAATGGTGGTTAATGTTTCCATGATTTTGGTATATTATAATTGAGTTTTTTGCATATTGAATTTCGCTTAATTACAAAAAAACCGCACCCAAATTTTGAGTTTTAGTAAACTCTCAAAGGTAATTCTAGGGCTGCCGTCGCGGGCAAGGTTCTACTGTTGAACAGGGTTCAAACCTAAAAGGTTGTAGCCGCCTTTTCCGGATCAGAGCTTGACCCTAATTGTAAATCTGTTGAGTTTACAAACTGGAATTAGTTTGGATGCGGAGATGGTAAGTGTGTATGTCTATGAACGTATGCAAAAACATTTAAAATCTACACATTGGCTTCTAACATAGCGTTTAGATTCGCCAATTTTTCAACCAATTCTTTATCGCGAAAGGCAAGCACACGCTCGTTTCGCAAAGCGTTGGTGGTGTATTGCAGGGCAACCATAGCAAGCAAATCCTGTTTATCTTTGAACGCAAAGTTTACCGCATAGCTTTTCAAGCGATCATTGATATATTTGGTCGCTTCTCTAAAGATTTCCTCATCTTCACGTTTGACGGTGAGTTTATAAGGGCGGTCTGCTATCGTTACGGTTATGGATTGCTCGTCCATGGGTTGTTACTGATTTAAATGTTCGATACACTTATCTATTTCTCGCACCAATTCGTTGATTGCCAATTTGGCTTTCGTCGAATCTTTGCCGGAGGCAAATCCTCCGCTGATTTTTAGTACGTTAATTTTGTTTTCTAATTCGGTTATTTTTTGTTTTTGATGATGAATAATTTGTTCTAAATCTCTGCATTTCGTGTCCAATGTGTTGTTTTTCAGCACTAATTCAGCCTGATTTTTAAGCAACAGATGCGTTTTTTGCTCAATGCCAAGTGCCAAATCAATGATATTTCCCATAGGATACAAAATGTTCTGCAAAGATACGATAAATTCGTGAATTTTGCAAATTTTGGCATAAATTTATTTTGAGGTGCAAAAACAAGCAACATCTTGGATTGAGGCATGGAAGTAAAATTTAGCCAAAAAAAACGACTATTGCACATTCCGTTTTTTTTTCGTATCTTTGCACCTCAAAAAAAGAGCAAATGTCAACTTACAACGAATATAAGCAACTCAGCCTAACACGCATTGGAGAGGAAGTTTTGAAATTTTGGGAAGACCAAAATATCTTTCACGAAAGTTTGGAAATCCGCAAAAACAGTACACCTTTTGTGTTTTACGAAGGTCCGCCATCGGCAAACGGCGTTCCCGGAATTCACCACGTGATGGCGCGTGCAATTAAAGATGTTTTTTGCCGCTACAAAACACTCAAAGGTTTTCACGTTACTCGAAAAGCAGGTTGGGACACGCACGGACTGCCCGTAGAATTGGCTGTCGAAAAAAAATTAGGAATCACAAAAGAGGATATCGGAAAAACCATTTCGATTGAGGATTACAACAAAGAATGTCGCACCGAAGTGATGAAATACACCCATCTTTGGGAAGAATTAACTCAAAAAATGGGCTACTGGGTGGATATGAACGATCCTTATGTGACGTACGAGAACAAGTATATCGAAACCATTTGGTACTTGTTGAACGAACTTTACAAAAAAGATTTACTCTACAAAGGTTACACGATTCAACCGTATTCGCCGGCAGCAGGAACGGGTCTGAGCACACACGAACTCAATCAACCGGGCTGTTATCGCAATGTGAAAGATACCACGCTTGTTGCACAATTCAAGCTCGTTCGCAACAACGAAAGTGAAAAATTATTCAACGATGTTTTCGGAGATTTGTTTTTCTTGGCATGGACAACCACACCTTGGACTTTGCCCTCCAACACCGCTCTTTGCGTTGGAAAAAATATCGCTTATGCGATGATAAAAACATTTAATCCGTACACGTTTGAGCCAATCACGGTTATTCTTGGAAAAGAAACCGTGGCAAAATATTTTAATCCGGAAAATTTGATTGAAAATTCTGCAGAATTAATTCTTCCGGAAGATAAGAAAAACCTACCGTATCAATTAGTTTGCGAAGTGAAAGGAAGCGATTTGGAAGGCTGTCGTTACGAGCAATTATTGCCTTACGCACAACCCGAAGATGGCGATGCTTTCCGCGTTCTCACAGGCGATTTCGTTACAACTGACGATGGAACAGGTATTGTTCACATTGCACCGAGTTTTGGTGCGGACGACTTCCGCGTTGCCAAACAAAACGGGATTGGTGCGTTGACGATGGTTGATAAAACCGGTCGTTTTGTGGCGGAAATGGGGGAATTTGCGGGGCGTTTTGTGAAACCGGAATACGAAGATAATTACGACCCAAAGACAACGATTTCG
>Ga0131853_10022025_pt1 | contig 11543 bp, 11 predicted proteins | sample TergutLab28metaG_FD_92764 | JGI IMG/M metagenome (GOLD analysis project Ga0131853, IMG submission 92764) | Labiotermes labralis P1 segment gut microbial communities from Petit-Saut dam, French Guiana - Lab288 P1 (version 2) (version 2) | ecosystem: Host-associated > Arthropoda: Insects >...
CAGCAGCAGCAGCAGCAGCAAATGCTGAAATTGTGCCTACACAACACACAACCTTAGGAATTATTGGTGAAGAACATTGAAAATTCTAAAACTCTTACTGAAATTAACTGGTAATCAGCCAAAGGCAGATTGCCAATGACTGCTGGTAAGAGAGAACAGACACCTGTACACACAATTCACTATGTGCACATACATGCTCATGTGCAGCATGTGTTCATTCTCTCAGAGGTGTGTACTGGTGACCCATCCATAACCTCTTCTTAAGCCAGTTCTCCACAGATTGTGATCTAGTGCTTCCTCTTTCTATTTTCACTATCCTCTCGATCCCTCGAAGGTCATCCAGTAGCTGCTTACATCTTCTTCCTCGTATTCCCATCACTTCTATCCTTCTTTCTCTTTCCTTCAGTAACATATTTCAGAAGGCAATTCCTATGCAAGATGTGACCAATCCAGTTAATCTTCCACTCCTTTACTGTATGTAGGATATTCCTCTCCTCGACTCTGCAATACTTCTTCATAACCCAACTGATCATCTCCATCCTTCTCCAGCACCACAATGCAAGACATTCATTACATTACAAAAATCACATTCCTGCATCAACCCAACAGAATTTTCATGTTATTCTGCTTAACCTTTCACAAGCAATCCATACTTACATTAACAATATACAAGCTAAATATGCAAAAGAAAGTTTATACTTAATCTTGTTTGTTTTCAAGATATGGAATAGGGAAAGATAAATGTGCGATATTGGCCCGCAAAACAACAGCTCCAAGGCCACTTGATCTACTATCACTGAGTCATCAATCTTATTACACAAATACAGTGAGTTTTCCTCACAGCAAGGCCATGAAGTGACCTTACATGTTGCAAGAGTTGGTCCAATCCTATCCCCTAAGACTAATGTTGCTCTACACCACACTATTATACATGACCTGCAAAGTAACAAGTCATTCATACAATCCTGTCATTTCCTGTATCTGCAATCAACAAGCGAGTTACATGCTGGAACTGTTCATGCAGCGCACCTAGGGCAAACAAAGTTCTGCAGAAAAATGACAGCCTGGCATTCTTTAAATTATACTGCCTTCTAAAACTTGTCACCCTAACAACTGGTCATTAAAACGCGATGGCAAACAGTCTAGCATGCCACATGCCAGTCTCAGTGCGTATTCGTTTGGTACCGATTTGAAGGTCCATGCCAAGAGAGACAAACTCAAGGCATCAAAGAGATAAAACTGGCTTTTAAATCTGTTCCCTAAAGGTTACCATAATCTTTTTAAGAGTATTTTAAGAATCTGCCATGTTCACCAATAGGTTCACCATACATAAAGACTGATATACAGCACCAGTAAGGTGGTGATGCTAATGTCATTGACACTAAAAGCTTTAAAGAAGAGCCTCATGAACTGTGTACCACTGATGATAATAATTCAATGCTACAATTGACACAAATCCAGTATTATTCAGAAAATGTTACTGAATTAAAACAATCTGCATGCTTTTGAAGAAAAACTGAGCATCAATCGATAAAAAGAATTCAGGAAACACAAACATGAAAAAATAAAACTCGGAGTGCTCACTGAAGAGAAACTGAATAAAATCAATGCCACGCTTAAAGAGTACCTTGGAAACCCCTTGGCCACCTTGCACAAGAGATCAGAGTTCCACATACAACAGCACAAACTGCTACAGGCCACCGCCACTAACCCTGTACAAACAACAGTAGCTACATGCAATTTTTATGTTCAGAAAAAACAGGAACTAATAGGAATGTCAAAACTTCTCCAAATATTTCTACGGCATATTTTGGCCTGGCCTTTCGGCCTGGCCATCATCAGGCAGCACTACAGTGCACTTAAAAAAGAAAATTATAAGGACAAGGCCTCTCCTTTATGAACTTTAAATACAATTATTACATTAAAATTATTCCAAAAAGTGCAATAATATAGAATAAATAATAATAAAACTGAGTATAAAATACATAAATTGGACACTTCTCATCTATAATGCAAACAGATCAGAGTTAAAACCCTTTAAATATAAAATGTGCATTGATTCCTTCCAATTATATTGTAAATCAGCTACAAATATTCAGTTGATTGAATAACAAAGGTCATTATGTGAAGTGCAGTGACTAGGTTTGTGAATATAAAAACTGAATATGGTTTCAAACGCAACGGCATAACAATACTGAACAGCAGCACCTGAATTATAACAAGACTGGACCACGGGAGTGGATTTCTAGAAACGTATCCCTCCCTCAGCCTGTTCAAGATGGTGTCAATGTGACTCCTGCCCACTTTTGTTTTCTGACGACATTCTAATGCAGCTTGAAAGAAAGGTAAATACAGATAACATTCTGGAGCTCCTTATCATCATACAGCAACACAGAGATGCTAAACTGTTTGTATGATACTGCGTAACTTTACAGAGTCACTCGACTGATTTGCTTCAATCACAAAATCCTGCAAGGCACAAGGGCCAGACATTCTGCCCATTTTTATGCTAACAGATGATGAACTCAGGGATGCATTCCTCCAGGACTGGTATTATTCATAAAATAAAGGTACTGAATAATCATTGCAGCCCATGTCCAAAGCCAGAAACTTTTGAGAAACCCAAAAAAGCAAAGTTTAAAGATCAAACCTTCACTCGAGTGAAGAAATGAAAGAAAATACACAAAGGGAATCCTCTCTATTTTCAAACATCCCTAACACCTGAATGTAAACTTTACAGAGAGAGGTGCCAAGAACGAATATGGAAACAAACAAAAACACTTCAAACTTATGCTGTAATCTGGGCAAGTTTTGTGTGTTTTGTCTGTAGGTTTCTTGGTTCTGCCAGCAGTATGGCTTGACAGAAGGGGCAGCTGAATCTTTGGCTTGCAAGGTTCAACAATGAGTTCTTCATCTAACAAAAATCTGTCTCTAGCATACACAAAGACCTGATAGAGCATTAGCTCTTAAGGAAAGTCAATGTTTACCAAAATGACACAATTTGGTATCTGAATCCCTATACCACAAGAATATGCAATTATTTTCATTATGTTGTTTCAACACCAGAACTTCAACATGACTCTCGAAATTGACATTTCACTCAGGAACATTCATGGCTGGATATATGAGAGGATATTCTGCCCTTATTAACAACGAAAAAATGCAGGGATGTCTTAATATCATGCACAAAATTAAACATGTTCAGTGCATGTGCTTTCCTGGAAACTGAAAACTGTGGGTAAGGTGAGGATATCTCACAGGCAGAATCATCTTACCTTTGCGTAAATATGGGAATTTTGCTGTTGTTGAACACACAGTTTTCTGACAGCAGACAAGTTAAAAGTGTCAAAATGTAATACAATCATAACACAACCCTGCCTTGAAACACAAGAGTATTATTTCATCTGACAACTCACAACCCTCTGCTCAGACAGTTTCACATGACGACAGACAGCATGGCACTTACCACTTTCCTAGTCTGCTGTGAGCTGAGGTCCACACAAGTTTTCAATGTATCACAGTCACATCAGGTTTTAAAAAGATACTTGGACAGTCCTCCTTCAGCTCACAGACATGTTTCACATCCAACAATTATGCTGTTCATTGCACAATGAACTAATACGTTAAGGCACACTAAGACAATGATTAATACTGCACAATATTATTGAACATTTTGTTGTAATAGTGTACAAATGAAAAGAGGATACTGAATAGTCTGCAGATATAATTGCACATTCACTTAGTTATCATCCATCTGCCAAGTAGTAAACATGTCTCTGGCACAACAATTCCAGCGGATCGAGGATATACAGCATTTTTTAATTTCAGGTATCACAAGCACATCCAGTAATGGATAAATGCTGATAAGTGATGGCTTCTCTCACATACTTACTTTAGTGACTGCAGGAGTAACCATCTCGAGTAGCTCATTAAATTATGGGCCATCAAACTGCAAAAAACTTTGTAGCTGTCTGTCTCATTCAGGCTTAATTCTGCCTTAAGATGTGTGTGTGTGTGTGTGTGTGTGTGTGTGTGTGTGTGTGTGTGTGTGTGTATTGTGGTCACATCATCTGCACTATTCTCTGGTCCAAATGTTCTTTCCTTGTTTCAACACAGGGCAACAGCAACAGTCACACACAAACAGCATCAGTATGACTCAACTTGTGTATGCATCATAACCCACAAGCTGAATGCAATATTGCACAATAATAATGAGTCTACAGAGAATCATATTGCACAATATTAATTGAAGGTAATCATGCTGACCATCTAGGGGCCGCTTTAAGCAGGTTGACAGGAAGACACTAACAACTGCTGTCAGATAAAATTTGGAAACACAATGGACCCGCTATGTTTCATTTGGAATACAATAACATACATAAAATCACTGCCATAACCTTTTGATATCAAGCATGTATAATTCATGTACTCACCGTAAGCACACACGCATGACTTGGTGAGATGAAGTCCAAACCTCGACTGCCTATCCCTCCGAAACATGTCTTAACATTCTGCAGAAACTTGCGCCGGATCGCCTTCAGAGAATACACGCAGAGTGCACTGAATGAGCTAGGCTTGCTGGACACCTCACCCTCTGACTGGTCACTCTCAGAAAACACAGCAAACAAAACATCATCCTGGGCCGTAATGCCCAAGTCGGCAGCCAGATCAGATCCTGGTTTACCCACATATGCCGCCTGTACAAGATTGTACCGCTTACCACCTTCACTAATACAATCAATCGGTATTTCTGTGTATGAATAATAGTTCTCGTCATCATGACAAACACGCACCAGTTTTGAAATGAACGGAGATGGAATTGTATGTCTCATCTGGGTTGTGAGAAAATAGCTGAATCCTTCAGAACTGAAACCATACACATAGTTGATGGGATAGCGTTCTCTTGCCAGAGAATTGACGAACATGCGAGTTCCTGTTGTCACGGCCGTCTCAGCAATCATAAACATCTTGTCACGATCAAGGCTCCTTGATGACACAGCAGGCACCTCTGACCTGTATGGAGAGTTGCCAGTATAAGTGACGCCGACATACATCACCTGTGTCACTGGTGGGTTTGGAGGCCCTGGAGCAATGAACGCTACCGTTGAAGCTGTGGAGTTGTTTGCAACAACAGCTTCTCTAACCACCTGAGCCACATCGGAGATATTGTGCAGATTCCTCACCGAGCAGATGCCTTGGAACACGCTCCCACATGATATCAGCCTTGTAGTTGTGTAGTCAATCACGAGCGCTTTGTTCACATTGTCAGTCGGTTTCTTAAGAACAGTACGCGGGCAGTCTAGTGTTGAGCATTCTGGAGAATCATCACGGGGTCCCGTCACTTCACTCATGACAAGTTCCAAGTCAGGAGACAGCTGATACAAGCGATTCACTGCTCCTATAAACACTCGTCCTGTGTTCTTGTCCACAACCAGGTGATTGAAGCGTTCAGTGCCTGTTTCATCGCTGAAAGTTCGGACAATGTTGCCAGCTACTTGTATCACCACCACCTGGCACAGGCTCAGTGTTACCACCAGAAGCATCATTCCTTGCATCCTGCTTCTTCACCGTCACGTCATAGGGAGCCACTGCAACATATCCCCAAGCTTTGTAACACGTATCAAACTACTCACTACTTTACATGAAAACACCTAATACAGCAATATGTGGGGTTACTGTCATATCTGGGATGGTCACTGCAATGTTACCTCCACAATTTGAACACTAGCTGTAACATCTAAGATACTTTTCTTGTCTAGTCAATACTAGAACAATAATGAACTCCTACATAAAAAACAGGATCACAAGCTACACAAATGTCCACTACGAACTTTCAAATTCTGTAACAATAAATAATATGCTCCAATACAAGTGAGATTATCTATAACATACCAGGCTTATCAGATTCCTTATATCAAAATATACAGTCCATAAATTCCATTCAGAAACTTCTACAACAATGTAAATGATAAAAATCATTAACAAATCCATACAATTTCATATTGATTATTAAGCATCCATGCAAGGTTGCCTAAGCAACATACCCCACAACACAATACTTTAAGGTATGCAACCATTAGCGTTCCACTCTATCCTAAAAATCCGAGGAACTTGATGGTGTTCAACACTGGTCAACACTCCCATGAAACTGTAACCTCAGTTCCACTTTATATCCACTAAGAGGACTCCATATGGTCAGCCGTCCTTCTTTTGCCATTACTTCGAGCTACACATACCATTTGAAGTCACGTTTCTTTTGTATCTCCCATTGGGTATTAAGGGGATCCTGTTGGAGAAAGGAATGAATGTGAAGGGTCAGGTTCCTAACACTCAATTAAAGGTTTGCTCGGGCTTTATTTTATTACATGGTCGGTAAAGTGCTCACTTCCGCATGCTATGAACAGAAGATATGGGTGAACTAATTAAAGTAGAAACTAGTTCAGAAAAAATTTCATCGGCAGTAACGACGAGGCACCAATTTCAAAATGTATCTAAAACTGATATGGGGAATTTTTAGTAACGAATTTCCACGAATATACCTGGTGAAAAGGCATTGCATACATCTACATAAACAACTTTCTCAAACATTTGACATCATCTACGTCAGGCCCATAAAGTCGCTGTGTCGAACACGATACTCATAGCCGCAAATCAACTGCACCAACGAGCATTTACGTACATATTCAAAGCCAAAAATAATACAATTCTCTGTGTAGGCGTTTTAAGTTTAAGCAACGTCAGCAATTTTCACTACTTCCGATTGGTCTCACTTCCAAGCAAAAGAATGAAGAGGTAACAAGATGGAGAACACCTCTCACCATCCTACTGATGCTTTACAAACCCCGTCCCAGCATTCTGTAACCCCTCACTTCAATGCAGAAATGTACGTACCTGGAGGTATTGCTGGCAGCCAGCAAGTATATAAAAATAATCTCTTGTGACAAACACATACACACTTGCTTGTAACAATAAAACTTCGGATACAGATACGACGGTGTAAAGTGTACAGGAACTACTCTAGTTGTTGAAAATATTTTCAGTCACTGTTAACTTCACGGCGAAAAATTGCTTTTTCATTTGTAAGTACACACATACACACACACATCACACAAAACATCAACAGATGTACAAAGAAGCCGACGCTGCGCGTGGGCCTCTACTAGCTGTGCTATGTCGTGGCTCGCTTTGGGCAGGGCGCGCCAGCCACCACGAAGCAGTGCGAATAGCTTTCCGACAATATTAAACAATAACACAATTAAAGGAAGTTAAAACACTTGGTGTTTCAGAAAACCACATCACGTCTGCTGACCACCATTACTCGACAGTTCAACTCCATCTTTTCACCACTTAAAAAAAGACTTTACGCAACAGCAACTAACCATACATAAAGTCCCAAAATTTGTTGTTAATCTTATTTCTCACACACGCGTCGCGGAAATAAGTAAAACCTAATCACTTATAAAACAAAAAGCAAATACACTAATAAGCAATCGTTTATCACAGCGTCACGTCGTCCAACTCCATCTTCTCTGAATGACAGAGTCGGCTCTACTGAACGAGCAGCTATTGAGAGCACTAAGGCGCATGCGTCGCCGAGACCTGGAATGCTGCCTTCTGAAGGATAGATAGGAGACTAAAGTTGTTTCAAAAACATCGTGAGCCATTCATTTTAAATGCAGGATTTTCAGACGTAATATTTAGACGCTGCAGAATAATGATCCAACGGACCGAAGCAAGCGCAAATACAATGTGAACTTCAAATAACGTACCCCACAAATAAACAGGGAACTGGTGCCCATTCAATGCTTGTACAAACAGAGAAAATCACTTCAACAGCATTTCGACTGTATAAGGAAAAAAACACATACTGTTGACAGTATGGTGAATTTTGACGTGGTTTCCAGAAAGTCGAATTGAGAATTCGGTTAATATTTCAAAAAATTATAAAAAATGTTTTAAATGCTATGCATTGGCAGTAATGTCGGGCAAGACCTGCGCTAATCTAACACTAATCTAATCGAATCTAATACCGTTTTTAAGTTTCGAAACGTGTAAGCCTTTATAAGAAACCGCAATGTCTGGCGTTACGTGTATTACCATACCCCAGACATATGCACAAAGCAGGAAGTCGGAATGTGAAAAATCGACTAATTTACAATCAGTGCGCTATCAAACTGGCAGCGGAGTTCAAAGGTCGAGCGTTCTCTGTATCTGTGCCCTTTGTAATGAAGACGTACAAAGAACACGCGTATTTCAGCTGCCGCAAGTTTCAGCTGCGTGTACCGACATGTTTTCCGAACGACGATGAACACAAGGCAATACACGCGGGTGGGGATGTAAGAACATGAGCACAGCCAGAAGCCGTAGGATGTTTCTGTAAGTGCCACATGGCACATATATAGGCACGTTTGTGCCAAAACACTGCGTTTTTATGTCCTGTCTATTCGTGAGTGACTTCAGAGACAGCGAAATGCCCCAGTTTGACATTCCGATGCCCCATAATGCCCGGACAAGTCTCACAATTGCGAAGAATCTTCCCAGCTTGTTTGAAGCTGATTCAGCATCACAATATGTCTGTCGTAAGGCAACATCTGAACAGACCCCACATATTAGGATCGTGAAAGTTCTGACTGCAACACTAGACTGTTTCAAAACGTGGCAAGAAATCTTGTTGCAGGGATTAAGTGACACTAAATTCATATTGTGATCCTTAGCTGGTCTAACCCACTGTGCCCACATCCACTCCACTATAGCTCTCTTCCTTCCGTTAATTTCCTTCTCTCTTTCCCAGACCCTGAAGCAAGTAATAAATTGCGTTTTTGGACTTAGGCCCTTATTGTACTGTAGTTACGTCATGCGGACTCCATACAAATACAAAGCTTTGCAATAACTGGCGAAAGCCAAATGTGAACAGCGCAAGGCACAGTGAGGCCACTTGCAATATGTGGACCTTTAAGGGATCCGCCAAGTTTGAGCAGGGGGCTCGCGACCTCAGTTGGGGGAGGGGGTCACAAGCAACCGTACCTTCATTCTGGGTCCTGCACAACGAAGGGGTTTCATGATTTTTGCTGTCTTTATACAAACTAAATAATCGTTTCTAAAATATTTCTAATTTTTATTTGCCCGCTTCAAGTTAGCCAAAAAAACAAAAATTATTCTTATGTAAAAAAAAAATTAGAGGGGCCTTCCCACCCCCCTGCCCCCCCCCCCCCCCCCCCACCGAAATAAGGCCTACGTGTCTTCCTTTTCTAGGTCAGAAGGAAAGAATACTTAATTACTTACTTACATACTCCATGGTGCAGAGTCCTTCTTGAGAAGCTAACTGGTTTGCAGCTAGTCAAGAAATTCCCCGCATTTCACGTAACCCGAAGGTTCATTACCGCACTCACAAGCGTCCGCCACCTGGCTCTATTCTGGGCCCGCCCAATCCAGTCCATATACCCACATCCTACCTCCTGGAGATCCATCCTAATATTATCCACCCATCTACGCCTAGGTCTCCACAGTGGTCTCCTTCCCTCCGGTTTCCCCACCAAGACCCTATACACCCACCTCTCCTCACCCATACGCGCCACGTGCCCAGCCCATCTCATTCTTCTCGATTTTATCACCCGCACAATATCGGGTGAGGAGTACAAATCATTTAGCTCCTCGTTATGCAGTCTCCTCCATTCCCCCGTTACCTCGTCGCTCCTTGGTCCAAATATTCTCCTCAACACCATGTTCTCAAACACCCTCAGCTTCCTTTCCTCCCCCAATATCAGCGACCAAGTTTCACACCCATACAAAACAACAGGCAAAATTATAATTCTCTATACTCTATTGAAAATCTTCGACGTCTTAGAAATGTGTTTAACCTGAACGACAGCTTAGCACAGTGGTGCCAACTTGCGGTCCGCGGGCTGTGCCTAAATAGCCCTCGAACTGAGGGACTGCTCAATAACATTTAATGTGTTTTTCTTTAGGCTTCTCCTGACCTTTGTTTACCGTCACTGCTGCTGAGATAATCGTAGTCTCTGTAACGAATTTTTACACTGACTTAATGAAGTGTTTGAAACTGTTTATACGGCGTCTAGACGAGAGATCGCCGTTGCGTTTTATTCACAGAGACATGCGGTGGACAGAGAAGATGCAAACCGGCCACATATTTCGGCTATGTGTAGCTATCATCAGGCTCAATATAGCACCACAAAAGGGAGAACTATAATACAACGCAAGTTCTTTTTGTGGTGCTATGTTCATCCTGATGATAGCTATACATAGCCGAAATATGAAGCCGGTTTGCGCACAGATAAAGCTGTGTTAGACTGTGATATTGCTTCTTCTCTTTGCTTCTTATGTATTTATGTATGTATTTTGGTATGTTTCTTGTATTCAATTATTCCAACTTCAAATTTTACCGCGAGTTGATACAATTTTGTGGAACGGTTCACAGAAATAGACTTCGTAAGGTGGCCGCAGTGCGTTGCCATACACACTGGGAACACTGGCAGGTCACGGCACTGCGTTGAACAGACTGGGTGGGTTACGGGGGACGACGCTACACTAGCTAACAATGCTACAGTAGCTAACAATGCTACTTTAACTAACAGTGCTACACTAGCTAACAGTGCTACAGTTCATAACAATGATACAGTGATTAACAGCGCAACAGTAGCTTGCAATACTACCAAGGATAACGCGACAATAGCTAACAATGCGACAATAGCTAACAATGCGACAATAACTAACAATGTGACAATAGCTAACAATGCGACAACAGCTAGAACGCGACAGTAGCTAACAATGCGAATTTAGCTAGCAGTAATATCTTGGCTAACAATGCTACAGTGGCTAACAACGTGGCAGTAGCTAACAACGTGGCAGTAGCTAACAATGTTACAGTGACTTATAGCGCGGCCATAGGTGACGCGACAGTAGCTAACTATGTGACAGTAGCTAACAATGTTAGAGTGGCTTACAAAGCGACAGTAGCTAACAATGTGACGGGCAACAGACGACAAAACCGACCGAACGTGGTGGAACACTTGGAGGGCCTTTTTCGTGTCCTTCATTTTTCAAGCGACTTCAAAATTGGAGACACGAAGCAACACTTGTCTGCCTCCTTCCACGCACCTCACATGTATCACATCGGCGCCGTAAGCCGAAGTCGAACCAGATGCTTCTGCACAGCCCTCTTTGGTCTTAGTCACAGACGCATTATGCAGTTATTGTTACGGGGACAGTCACATCAACTGCAGCTGTCAGACACACTCAACACTGGCTAGAGGAGTGTTTCGATTTTTCCAGAACAGAATCAGCGTGAAACAGTACAACATTCAGGATTATCTGCCGACTAGCCTTCTTATATCATCACTTCAAATGTGTCAATATTAACGTTAAAACATATAGAGTTATTCACATTACAACATGTAAATTAAGCATGTGGCGCGTATGGGTGAGGAGAGGGGGGTGTAGAGGGTCTTGGTGGGGAAACCGGAGGGAAAGAGACCACTGGGGAGACCTAGGCGTAGATGGGTGGATAATATTAGGATGGATCTCCA
>Ga0131853_10022028_pt1 | contig 11541 bp, 10 predicted proteins | sample TergutLab28metaG_FD_92764 | JGI IMG/M metagenome (GOLD analysis project Ga0131853, IMG submission 92764) | Labiotermes labralis P1 segment gut microbial communities from Petit-Saut dam, French Guiana - Lab288 P1 (version 2) (version 2) | ecosystem: Host-associated > Arthropoda: Insects >...
AACGGTCATAACTCTGTAACCGTCCAAAATCAGACACATGTTTATATGAACTTTTTTGATCACAAAGGCCTAGGAAATCACCTCCTGCAGTTATGCCCTAAAGTCGTGAAACACCCTGTATATGAATTTGGGAACAACAAGATTGAAATGTATACCAAGAAATAGATGGCAAGATGAAGTGAGGGAGGATGGAAGACTGGTTGGTGGAGAAGGGTGGCTGGAAAAAAGTACATAACAGAGAGGAATGGAAGAAGCTCCTGAGAACGGCAAGGAATTGTGTCGCATTCCGCACATGCCAGTGGAATGAATGAATATATGTGGTCATGAAATTCATGTGTCAGAGGTTTATTGAAATGCCTATTTCAAAATTACTGCTACTTGTAACATCAAGAAAAATGTCACTTTCTTTTATCTTCCTCTTGTCCGATATTTTCGTCCGTATAAGCTCCGCCACTCTCAGTCATCACCACCATCACCCCTCCCAACTTTTCACAGTGCTGCATTATCCTGCATGTAACAGTATCTGGGTGGTACAGCTCAGTGCTTTTCAACTGGTGGTATGCGGAGTGTCATGGTTCCCCCCCCCCCCCCACACCGCTAAAATTGTGTAAATGTATAAAAACCAACTAGATGCCACTTATTATTTTATTGTACTTCTTATACGATCGACATGTTTCAGGCACTACTATGCCCATCATCAGGAGCTCACGACCATAATGTTGATTACCACATTGGTCGTCTCTGTCTTGGTTTGCTGTAGGTTGGAGGTTGGGTGCGGTGCAGGTAGGCTGGAGTAGTGTCCGGGCTACCTGCACCCAACCTCCAACCTACAGCAAACCAAGAACGAGACAACCAATGTGGTAGTCAGCATTATAGTCGCAAGCTCCTGATGATGAGCATAGTAGTGCCCGAAACATGTCGATCATATAAGAAGTACAATAAAATAATTAGTAGCATCTAGTTGGTTTTTTATTCGTCAGTTATCACAATGATGCACGGTCCAACAAACATCAAATTGTGTAAATGTATTTAAATGAAAAGGAAAGCATGTAAGTGTGTTGTTAAGTTAAACCAGAAAAGTAACAGCTGGTATACATAAATGTTTTGTTCATGGTATTGGTATGCGAGGAAAGGGCCGTAACAGATTTATCAAGACCTTACTTGTGACAGATGACGATGATGGGGAGAAGGAGGAAAAGAAGGTTGAAAAGCACTGTTACAGCTTGTCTGCTTAAGTTATGCTTGACAGTATTCACAGTAGACCACCAGGAAATGGGTAAGGGAAAAAAAGTGACATTGGTCACAGTGTGGGGGCATACAGAAATAAAAATGTAAGATTTGCACAGAAGGCTGCAGAAAAGAAATTTCTCACGTGGCCTTAGCAGTGAACACACAGTTACGCACATGTGCATAACACTAATTAAAGTAAGGAACATAATTGCATCTCTGCAGCTTCATTCTGGTGTTAATATCTGAAATGCTGGGAAATGGGTACCTCTGACTCCTAGCTGATAAGAAGGCCTCTGAACAAAGCGTACTTTTGTGTCTAAATGTGTTTACCTAATATTTTAACAAAATTGCTCACAAAGAAGTGGCATAATTTTTATTATGAAATGTTAACTTCCTGCTGGTATATATGTCCTTTTTGTGCACATGTGGGTTAAATCAGCAGCTTTCATTTGCCAGTGACTTCTGATGCAAAGATAATTTCAGAGGTTTGAGTTGGTGCCTCAACTGATGTGTTTTCACAGTTTTAAAGCAATAAAGTGCATTGTGTACCTGACCTTAAATTAACTTGATAAATATGCAGGCAACTTTCTTCTTGGTATAAAACAAATGTTTTTGAGATCTGGAAGGCAGGCATTGATTTTAGATGATGTACAGAGCTGGTTTTAATGTGTTAATGGCATGTGTATAATAATTTAGCCAGTTGTTGCCTTCTGTTTCATCATGCCATCACCCTTTTCCATTCTAATTGCCTGGGTGTTCTAGACACATGAATGTTGTTAATAGTTCTCATGTGATCATGTGATACCTGTTGGTAGTGGCAAGTTCATTTGGTCCATTGACATGGGCTAAATAGACTGGAAAGTAATACGCCAACTGTGAAGAGAATTTTGAAACCTCAGGGACACTCACATGCCATTCATGGGAATTCTCTCCATTGCTTCAGTGTAGCCGGGCTGAAATACACACTGACACTTGCCCGAAATGTTGTTAGGCCTCTCTTGCTACATTTTGTTACACTTACAAGTCAATATTCGAGCCTGCTGCATGCTCACTTTACTTGTTTGTATTAAAAGCAGAATTTGTAAGCCAAAATGTAAGAAATTTTTTCTATTACCCTTTTATAATGCAAAAAGTGCCTTTTGATATAATGAGTTGCTGTTCTTAGGGGGTCTGACAATCAGCCACTGAACTGCGACAAAAATAATGTGTGTACAGGGTGATTCATGATTTCATGTCTTAACTTCAGGAGCTTGTCCCTGGGCTCATTTGCAGTTACAAATATTGTGGAATTTACAATAATAACCATTTTCAGCCTTAGTGCACATCCAGGATTTTAGTCATGTAGCTTTTAGTGTCTGCATTGCATATGTGGCTTTTACTTTGTGCTGTCATACCAGATGCTCTGTGTGCCGCCGCAGGTAAATATGGAGTGCTGAGGTGTGATGATTGCAGTACATTTTCACAGACATGGCAGAATGTGTATTGAGGTTGATTGTGGTCATGATAACTATGTATTGGAAATTCAGTAATACAAGCGCTTTGTTTATGTATACTTTTTTGGTCCCCCCCCCATTCAGGTAATTATCAGTATGTAACCCTTGAGAAATGAGCCAGTATTTATGTAGCATTTATGACTGGGAATGACTTCTAGTAAGATTATGAAGGTAAGATGCTTAGGTCATTAATAACGCTGTGTAAGAAGCAGTAACCTCCCACCTGGTCATTTACTATTCTCCGATTGGCTTGTCTGTACCAGCACTTACAGCTTGCTGACTTGGGCTGTTTTATGTATGATTTGAGGTTTTGACAGATGTGACACTGTAATCTGATAGTTGGTTCCCACTGCTTTGGAAGAACATCCTCCCTTTACTGCAATGTTGACTAATCTGTGGACTGGATTATATGGGATTCGAATCCCAGCAGGATTAAGAGATTTTTCTCTTCTCTCCTATGTTCAGGCTGGCTCTGTAGCCCACCCAGCCTCCTACTCATTGAATGCTGGTGTTCTTTCCCAAGCGTAAAGCAGCCAGGGCATGCAGTTGAACACTTGGCTCCATCTAGTGCCAAATTTGAGAATGATTGGAGCTGTACCTTTTTCCCCCCTGCATATCTTTATGGTGTGCAGAAGGTCAACTTAGCTTCTCTGCCCCATTTACACTTCACGCTTGAACATGGAGGCAGGATGTCTTTCCAGAACATTGGTGCTCGCACAGTGTCATAGCACAGAAGGCCACATTGTGAGTGTTTTCTTGTAGTTGTAACATACCACTGTCATATGCCACTTGACTATGCAATGTAACCGTGTTAAAGAGTGTAGTGAACAGTGTCTGAAGGCATTCAACGTGAAATAATGTCACTCAGCACGGCACTTTTCACATCAAATGAATAATGTGTGTGTCATTGAAGTGCCATACATGCTTTTTTTCAACCTTGCTTCTTATAATTATCAGGTGTCAAAAGATATTGGCCCGATTCACCAGTCCAAGATTGTACACACTAGTAAGGAAATAAAAGAGAATTTTGTCATTAACCCTTCAGTGCTGCTGTTTGTGCACTGTATGAAGGTGAATGCATTCAAGGGTAAGATAAAACCGCACAAACTTGGACAGTAGTTGGAATTTAAACCCCTTCATCCTCGAAGGGTTAATAACAAAATAATTTAAATGTTTTTCTACATGTTGACTCCCCCCCCATCACATGACCAGACAAGTGAGTGTGTTGATCACTAACAATTATGTGAATGAAGCTGTTACAGGAACGCAGATGTCAGTGCAGTCTGTCACTCTGTTTACTGATCAAAGGTCACTTCCACAAAATGTGTTTGTAAATAAGTTTCTACATCATACTAGTTGGTAAAAGGTAGCAGTACTGGGAACTGATGTGTCATATGATAAACTACAAACAGTGATGAATTTGAATGTGCTTATTGTAGTGGAGAAGATTTTTTATTAAATCACTTGGTTCATTACAGTGTATATTGTTGGTTTGGTATTGTGCAAGTGGACTGTTCTGTTTGCTGCCATGGAAAGGAGGGGACTCGTATTACATGCAGAACACTTTCAGAAATGCATATATGCTGAACCACAGAAACATAACATAAATTTATTAATTTGACATTCAGGTGACCATGCATCATGATAAATTCTTATAATAAAACCAACTAGATGCACTAATTTCTCTGTTTATTTTTGGAATAAAACTCTGCATGTTTCAGACAGTTCCTCTGTCCATCATCAGGAGTTTTTCACTGTACACACAGCAATGGTATATGTCATACAGGTTTGCTGACAGCTTGCGGGAACCAGTTCCATCCTGATCCTGCTCGCAAGCTGTATGACATATACCATTGCTGTGTGTACAGTGAAAAACTCCTGATGATGGACAGAGGAACTGTCCGAAACATGTGGAGTTTATTCCAAAAATAAACAGAGAAGTTAGTGCATCTAGTTGGTTTTGTTATAAGAGTGAAATTATTACTTGTGCTTAAATATATTTTTGCAATATGTTGTATTTGATAACTGCTCTTGAGCATTTCTCTTTTCCTGGTTTCATACAGCTATTCACCACAGTACTTGTTCAGTCTAGCTGCTTGTTCTGACAGCTGCTCAGTTTTTTTTATTTTATAGAATGTTGTAATATCAAAATTCATTCAGATTGTTACATGGAAAAATATTTGTTGGGTAGCTAGTGACTCTGTCTCCACTAAATGTTTTGCGTAGGTTCCTTGCATGGTGTACATATGTTTGGTTGCCAGAGTTTTTCCCCTGCTGTTCCACATAATTACCTCGAGAATTAGCAAACACTTGGAAGGGTGTGTTGCTTCACTGCCTGAAACAAAGTGATGTTCATGGTGCATTCTGTCAATTGATGAACAGACTATAAGACTATACAGTGGAACAGCAGAATTACTTTGTGTGCTGAAATGGAAAAAATGTACATCATGGCCTATTGAAAGTTACTATCAAAGAATTGGTCAATGGCAGACAGGAGTGCCACATACCGTTTTGCCAATGTAGCGTATGATACAGAATTCTTACATATGAAGCTGGGATTACAACTACATTTCTTGTGCTTGTTTTAGGTTCTTGTGACCATGCATCATGGAACATAGGGTGAAGAGAGATACACCAACAAGATGCAACTAATACGATGTTTATAATCAAACTTCTATCTCAACATGTTTCAGGCATCATTATGCCCATCATCAGGAGAACAAGACCATGTATTACTGCATATGGTGTTCGGCACTGGTTGTGGTTGTGTGGAACTGGGTCGTAAACTGTGTGCACTGTGTGAAAGTTACTGTTCGACTCAGTAACCTTCACACAGTGCACAGGTTACTGAGTCGAACAGTAACCTTCACACAGTGCACACAGTTTACGACCCAGCTCCACACAACCACAACCAGTGCAGAACACCATATGCAGTAATACACGGTCTTGTTCTCCTGATGATGGGCATAATGATGCCCGAAACGTGTTGAGATAGAAGTTTGATAATAAACATCGGATTAGTTGCATCTTGTTGGTTTATCTCTCTTCACCCTACATTTCTTGTGCTGTCATTCTGTAGTGATCAGTAAAACAAGGGAGAAGTTATGTTACACGTTTTGCCATTATAGTGAAAGAGAAGACTTATTTTGCAATCGAAAATGTCAAAAACCAATAAGGGCTTGCTGTCAGTGTTAGCATGATCCATATGTATGAAACTACAGACCCACTGATGGTTAAAGTATACTTCCAAAACATTGACACATTCTGAATGTGGCATTTCCAGGACTGCATTTGGATATGTACAAAGGACAGATGGAGGTTCAACATGAATGGACATAAAAGTACTAGGCAGCTGACGATTCACTGATACATAAGACTTATATTCTGTGTTATGAATCCCCCTAATGCATTGTGACAGGAATTTTGTTTGAAGCCTGCCTGAATATTGACTTGGGTAAATTTTCAAGACTAATGCTACACAGGCAATTATTTTGTTCTGTACGAATTTTTGCCAGTGACGGACAGTGGATTTAGAAGTATTCGATGTGGCGCTGGTATAATTACCACTCTAAATGGCGGCACAACACAAAACCATGGCTGATACTTTAAGTCAGTAATGCAGGCAGGTTACACATGGCAACTGCGTTATGGTAACATGAAAGGGGACGAAATTTTAAAATTAATTACGATTTCAAATCAGGAGGACAGAATTTTGCATCAATTTATGATCTTGCAGAATATTGCACTGATGTGATGTTAATGTTCCTTATACAAAGGTGTGTTTTTATGAAAATGACATTTTTACAAATTGTGTAATAATCAACTTGTCCTTCTGCATGCCTTCATACACCTTCTACTCATATTTGTAAGTAGTTTGCTGACATACGTACAGAGCAAACTCTAAGTGTGCGAATACCGAAAATACATATCGTCTTGGCAGAAGGACGTCGAATGAGGTTTGGTACGCGTTCACCAAACACAATGTACAAAATGGAGCAAAAGAGGGGTATAGGGAGCCAGAGTGAATTGGATCAGCAGTTGAATCGGGTCAGTTTTAGAATTTAAATCTAGACCTCAATTAGGCGGCTCTGTCCGGTAGAAAAGCGTGGGAACTCGCAACATCGGTCGAAATTGATGATACTTTCATATGCCAATAACGGAAGAAAATAGTAATAGCTGGAAACAAATACAGTCTTGTACGTGCATACTGCATTCAGCTGCGTCGTTTAATGGTTCATATCCTTAACGACTTCTCGTTTCATAATTTACAACAGACTGTCTTAACCTCCCACAGATTACCACCACTTGTGTTCGGTACACGATAGCCAAAAGTTGCATATTAAAGCGCATGCATTTTGACCGAATAGGGTTATGGATTTGGGCAAAAGTACTTTTTCTGTCAACCAGCCCCATGTACCAATGGGTACCGGATTGTTCTTGGGAATAAAGCAGCCGGGGCGTGGCGTCAACCACCCACCCCCGTCTAGCGCCTAGGTTACCTGCACTCCCCTTCCGTGCCTTCATGACAGTATAGGTTGAACGTTTACTATTTCTGTCGGGTCTTCACTCAAGGTTATAAGTCCAGACGCGTGTTACTATAAAGATTGCCTCTGCGCGTATTTTAGAATGTGCAGAACTTGAATCAGTATTCAGTGCACATTGGGGTGACATCCATCAAGGTAGTCTCTCTACATCAACACTTAATACTCGTTCACTCTTTCACCTCACAGTCTCGATGATGGTGAAAGGTCTAGCTTGCCAGCTAGAAATAATAGAACAGAGACGTTCGCCTAGTGGCGTAAATGTATTGCAGAGATGTATCGGCCTAGTCAACAGCAATAACGTAGGAGTGCAGTTGGGTTTAGCCACACCCTGGGCCATTGAGGTTTATCACACGACGAGGCGTGAAAACAGTTACTGTTGTAGCGTAACAATATGCACTACGGCGATACCAACATTCTAGAATTACGCCGATTCCATTGCTATGTAGGTTCCAACGCTTCGGAGGAACTTGCCGCCTCCATCTTCAGGGTGGTAAAAATAGAAGAGGTGCTGGGGGCAACAAACTGCTTTCAAACTTTGGTAACCGTATACCATTCTACACGGCGTCACTCCCCAGACAACTCGACCGCCGCTCTACAAACATCAACAGCCAGAATCCCGTTTAAGTTATTTATGGCTGTTTTTAAAGCTGATAATATAGTATCTATTTCACACAGTTCTTCAGTGAGGTCATTATCCTTGTTGGCAACATATCAAGCACAGAATATTCCCTGTTCTTTGCGAATAGTTCACTCTTAACAGATTTGAGGTAGGTTTACATAATCGCCAATAGATGGCGGTGATGTGTTCCTGTCACGAGGAGCGTGTGTCACATGCCGCTCGACAGAGGGCAGAAGTGTGCATACGGTTACATCATGTACGCGAAATTTACTGCACGAGCAGATTTAGGTCATGAGGATAGAAGTTTCCCCTCTTGCCTCTCGAATGAAGTCTTCCGCACCCCGCAGGCTCCCAACTCCCCAACCAGTACACTTTGATGAATAGTTTGCTCAAAGTTTTCCTGTTTTGCGAAAGTGTGTTGACGAATAGTAAGAAAGTTTGGGTTTCAAAAAATGGAATCTTCGTGCCGAGTTAAATACAGTGGTGTGTTGTGCTGTGTGTAGTGTACGTGTGTCCATGCGAGTCCAACTTTTAGGCCTACACCCTTTTTCGCGTACGTTTTGTCGATCACAGACGAAAAGTAAATAAAATGTCTTGTAATTCGCATGTTCTCCTTCTTAGACATTTGTAGGCTTTGTAATTGTATTATGTGAGTAAGCAATAGGCGTAGTACATGATCTGTTTTTCACCTTCGAAAGAACTTTCTGAGCGTGGCCATGAAACCGATATCATAATTCTGGTACTCTTAGAATTTCTGATAACTACTTGGAATTCAACCAACTTGCTGAAATGGGTAAAGTAAGAGGTAAAGTTGCCCCTGTGCAATCCATGAAGGCCTACAGCATAACGCCATTTGTTCTCTCCCTCCGGCGTTGAATGGCGGGAGTGGTCAGCTTTACGCCCCGTCTGCTTTACCCCCACGGAAGAGCTCCCGGTGTCAATTGAATAGATGGCTGGGTGGGCTCCGGAGCTGGTCTAGACAGTTTGGTGTAGAGAAGAATCTCTTGCCATGTTGGTAATCGAACCGTGGTCTCTCAGTGTCCCGCTATACCAAATACGCTGTCCTGGGTCCCATACTGGGAAACGGGTTGAGGGAATATATACATATATATGTATACACTGCACACGTTACCTAAGAGTGCATAATTTAAAATTAATATATGCTAGTTTATTTTAACTACAAACGATTATATAAGTTACAAATAATTATTCGCCGGAAACTTTAAATTAAGCACCGTGACTGAAGGACAGTGCATTTTGTTTCACACGCAGTTTAGTAATGTGTGGACGGGTCAAGAATTGCCTGGCCGGATTTGAAGGTCTTATTTCTTGCCTTTCATTCCTGTCATGTATGTGGGATATTTGGTATTGTTCTATACCTTTCTGTAATAAAATTAGTACATACATTTAATACAACTATGAATACTTCCCAAAACACAATATTACTTAAATTGTCAATTTTCCACTATGTACATTCTTGGCTATTTCCTTCTTATGAGCTGCTGAGAGTTCATAGTTCGTAACACCCGCAATAGACAACATTTTTACTGCAGTATCAATTGTAATGCCCATGTATTTGCCAGCAAGTACCGTTTGAGTGGCTAGATTCTTTTACGAGTTCTCAACGGCTGTTACCGCGAAGGTTAGAATGTATCATTACAAAAGTTAATCTGACCACAAAAGTTAGATTAGGCCTATAACACGATGTCGTCATATTTCGTTTAACTTCCATGTCCATACATGAATATGCATATAATAAGTCCTAACCTGCATGAAAACTGAACGAAGAAATTGTTCCGTACAAAAACACAGGATTATCAAACCATCAAATAATTTTGTTCAGGCCTACACAGCCCATTTTGATAGCCATAGCGTAACAAATTCGTTGCATTTAACAGAATTATTTGTATGTTTAATTTTAATATTGAAGATAATAGAAGTCAGCCTTGATCCTCTTGATAAATGGCATGAAACTGTTTAATTTTTTCTCTCTTATTTTTCTCTTAATAAATCATGTGTTTGTGCAGGGAAGGACGGACAGGTCATCTAGACGCATTAGATAAATTCTTCCCACAAACGTAACTATGAAAAGTAATAGATAATGAATGAATTTGTAACGCAGGAAAGGAGAAAGTGTCAGTTGACCGTCGCGCCGGACCGAAGGCAAGACGCAGAAGGCTTAGGCCTAATTTGCTGCTCATGCGGACCGGTGAAGGCAGCTCGTTTTGTGTGCGGTCAGTGTTTGCGGCTGTGGTTTGCGCGTGTTAATTTATGTTGCGGGTAGTGGAAACATAATGTGTGTGTGTGTGTGTGTGCAGAACTTTGCAACGGTCCGCAGACTTTTATTGTGTTCTTCTGGGCAGAAAATTACATGTTTGCCTAACGAGCCCAGCATTACTGTTGCGACGTTCTGGAGTGATCAGACACGTTTAGAAATTTCACTTGTCATCTCCGATTCATGGTGGTGTTCGCAGAATTTTGACACCAATCTGCTTCTCCCCGAAAATAAACTTATTGGTTTAAAAAATAAATTGGGACGTTAGTGGAATTGGGCGTGCACTCCAGGCTGTTTGTTTTCGTGTTCCTGTGAGTGCTGTTCCCAAACAAATTGGCCTGTACCAAGCTACGCAAAACTTGTAAATGCGAACCAGTTTAAGGGTTGTCACTGGGAGTTTTTAAGCTTTGTCGTTCAGTTTGTATCTCTTTCGCAAAACTTAACCTTCACAACGCCTCAGTAAAACTGGGTCAACTTGCTGTGTTTCAACAAGGTTTTGGCATTGTACTGCCGTTGAATGACTTTCAGCGCCCCGTGGATGAGGTCGTAATGGGTTTCTGAGGTCTTGTTGCCCAAGGCCTGGGACTGAAACGCAGGCCTATTCCTAAATTGTAGTCAGCTAAATTCGGAAGATTATATCGGCTATTTGATTACGCGTAGTTCGTGGAGGATACAGCCCCATTTTGTTCTGTGTAATGGCTCATTTTCGAGCTGCATGCCAGTACCGTTATGACATTGTGAAAATTCGTAGGACAAACAGTTCACTGTTTTTTCGTGTAGTACAGTTTTCTGTACTTCGGAAAGACGCCGTTTACGCGTTATATAGGCATTTGTCATCCGTCGAAACTGTTGGCCTGCTAAATAGAAGCTCGCTTTGAGAAAGATTTGCGTTTTGGACCTGCTTGGTCCCACAATTATAACAAACAATTTTGGAAACTACGTCCCGTAATAAATGAAATAATGAATAAAATGTGTGGTAGTATTGAGTATTGTATTGAGATGAATACAGTGAATTCGTCACATTTTCATTCATTATGACTCTTTTGCAGCGTGGTATCTTCATTATAAGAATTATTTAATAACTTGTTCGTACATTATGCGCACAATTCTAGGTGGGCCATTGTATCGTTGTCATTCTCACATGTATATGCGAGAGGTTCAGTGTTTGCTGTTCCACTTAATTGTGCTGTACGCAGACACAAGTGCTGTAGTTCCGAATGGTGGCTGTGAATAAGCTACTGCCCCAAGAATCACTCGATAAATGTTTTCAGTGCGGTACCGAGGGGGGTTGGGGGGGTTCAGCCCCCCCCCCCCCAAAATTCGGAGGCCCTCCAAAAACGGTCCCAACCCAAACCCGAGGTGAAAAAATTTTAAAATTTG
>Ga0131853_10022031_pt1 | contig 11540 bp, 7 predicted proteins | sample TergutLab28metaG_FD_92764 | JGI IMG/M metagenome (GOLD analysis project Ga0131853, IMG submission 92764) | Labiotermes labralis P1 segment gut microbial communities from Petit-Saut dam, French Guiana - Lab288 P1 (version 2) (version 2) | ecosystem: Host-associated > Arthropoda: Insects >...
CTACTTATTAGTAAATTATTCATTTCTGCAAATTGGCACAATCTTAATCCATTATCATTAGTTTCATTGTGCAGTGTATATTTTCCTGCAACTAATCTATTGTTCATCTCTTTACCAACTTTCACGTTAAAATCTCCTAATATTATGACAGCGTCATGTTTAGACGATTGTTCCAGAGTTATATTTAATTCTTCATAGAACTGCTCTTTATCTTCATCTTGTGCATCTTCTGTTGGTGCATATGCAGATATTAATGTTATATTATAAAATTTCCCTCTAATCTTTAATTTACACATTCTTTCATTTATGGGTTCAAACCCCATACATTAGTTTTGCAATTTCTTTGTTACAATAAACCCTACTCCATGTTCTCCTTGTTTTTCTGCCCTACTATAATAAACCGTATATTTTGGTTTATTTATTTTGCCACTTCCTTTCCATCTTACTTCTTGTAATGCAGTGATATCTATTTCCCATTTCTGTAACTCCTCTGCTATTTCCATCATTTTTCCCACTTGTAACATCATCCTTATGTTCCAGTTTGCTAACTTAATCTTTTTCTCATTGTCCATTTCAAATAGCCTGTTTCGTCTTCCTTGCATCTGTCCAAAATTTCCTCGTTGAACCTTCACACCAATAGATTTTTTATGGGGTGCAGTCGCTAGCAGCATGCCCAACCCCCAACCTGGAGGGCCAGGGTATCTCTCTTTGTCTGGGTGCTCTCCTTTGACCTGTCTGGCATGGGTGGCCCTACCGGTAGCTATGCTACCGCCGGCATAGCTCTCCGGGTCATTGCACCATGCAAGCCTCCTTACCCGGCAATAATGCCTTCATCAAGGTGGAGATACCTCAAGGAGGGGATTTTGTATTACTTCTACAATAGTAACTGGAATTATAATAATTTCTACCTGTTATGGTGTGACGACACAACTAACCACGTTTGTACCTTTATATTCTTGTAATAATATCACCCTGTAGTAGCAGTCAAAACACATTGGTGAATAAATTACATCATAAGCATATAAGTTCATTTTGTTGGTTATTTATATATTATGGACCTGATTAATGCACAAAAGATGAAACATATTACAATAATATTCCTATCTTCACTGTTCATCGATTGTGGACATACATTTTGACTGCATGTAGAGATGCTTCACACATTACAGCACATAACATACTTCATATTGCTTACCTGGAATGGGCAGGAAAGAGTTTCAACAGGCACATTTCAGATAGAGACACTATTTCAAACCTACAAGGTGGTGTCTCAGCTAGAAGCTCCCTTGTCAGTCCCGTTCATCCCCTCATGCAATTCCATTTTCAGAGATTTCCTTCACACCCAGCAACTGTTGTTATCGGTTTCAACGAAACATCTCTGTTAGTAAGTGAAGGAACTTGAACTTCATCCAACCTCCAGTCTGTAACAACTGTGCGGCCTGAGCTCAGTTTCATTAATGACAGAAACGTAACTAGAATTGTGAAATAATAGGACTTAATGCCAATGTATGATTTGAAAATAAATCTACACAAATGTGAATAAAAGAAATTATAGAGGGTACTATGTAGACCATATTGCCTTGATCATTAGGTGTAATAAATTAGCTGCATTGTTGTGAGCTTTATTGTTGTATAGCAAACGTGTTGTGTTTGTCCAACACATGTGTACATTTACTGTCTGCTCACATAGTGTATCATTGGGTGGCTTTACTGGTTACAGCTGCAAGCACAGGTCAGTGACCATCACCTACTGCTCAGAAAGCTGCAAGAAGAGGAGGGCCACGCAAAGGAGATGCTGGAACAAGAGCTGCATAAGCAGAGACAGCACATTGTGCATCTGAATGATTCGCATCACGAGGTGATGGCCAAGATTACAGTGCATACAAATAGAATTAGTGTGAGAAGTTTGAAGGTGGAGGGGTTGTGTGCCTCTGGACTGCTGCCGTAAAGAAGTCTTAGATAAGATGCAAGTCTTCTAGGATGTGATGCTGTGCTGTTGGGCGTATACAAACGATTGTAGTGCCTTCAACTTCACAGTCAGGTAGTCCTGTTTTCTTGAACTGTTTGACACTGAAGATGAAGGCATTGCAATGCCACGACAGCACAGCATTCCATCCCACAGACCTTACTCTTCAACAGCACTGCTGTGAGATCCTCAAATCTTGCAAGTGTGACATAAGTTTAAAGGTTTATGACAAAACTGTGTTATAAAACTGACATAGGTTGGACTCTTCCCCCATCTTAATCTTTTAACACATAATTTTAGGAGCACAGCCACCCTCCATAACTGTGTGTTCAACCAAACGCAGTCACTCTATCTCTGTCAGCTTAATGAAGAATTGTCCCCAGCTCCCTTCCTCTGTCAGATAACAAAAATGTTATCCTAACTCCTCTGCACCACAAGCTTGCCGTAGAACACCTTTTTTGCCTGCCAGTAGGATATGTACCACAACCTGCATTTCATTAGCTTGTCTCATATTTTAGTTATTGTGTATTACCCTTGATGTCAGGAGTGCCTCATTTAGTATATTTGGGAAGTATGTGAGAAAAATTTCAGAATTTGAAATTTTGGATAAAAAATGAACATGACCTAGGAATTTCAGTATATTTTTGCAAGGTGGACATAGTTAGCTGTTGACTATATGAACATAAGGCATTTTGTAAAAAAACATTTATGCTTTGAAATACCATTTTGAAAGATGCAGAATACACATTACAAAGGAATGAGTGGCTCCACTTTTGTGTCAGGGGACAGACATACTGTTGTTGTGGCTAATTTTAAAGACGAGTGAAATTTAATTCTTAGTAAAAGCATCTGTTTTCACCCTTTCCTGTATAGTTCATATTTTCTTCTTGTTTTTGGTGTGTCTGTAAATTACCCATTGAGCATATGAAACCTTAACAACAGACAAGAACAGGAATACAAGTTAACCCTTTGCTGCCAAATGACTTATAAAGACACCAATGAGTGAGCCCTTTAAATTGTTGAACTACTTACAAAGACATCGCAAACAGCGTGTTGGAAGTTTGGAGGAATTTTGTTCGCTCCTATCCGATGTTTTGTTAAGCTGCAGTACCCATGAATGTCAGGATTTCTTTGTGGAGCCAGAATGGACCCCCTTCACCTCCTAAACTCTTCCAAAACCCTGATTTATATGTCGACACACAGCAGCTGCGCTGTTCATTCAGTGAGTGATGCTGTTCGAGACACAGCTCACCTTTGTTTATCACTTGCCCAGCAGTTCACTGTGGGTTGAAATATCAACACTGGCGTATGAAACGAACACTAATTGTTGACCAGAAAGGTTGTCAGTGGAATACTGTACCCATATAATTCAGACAAAACTAATGCTGAAATTCGGAGATATCCACAAAAATTGATGTTTACAGCTACAGGAGGGCCTGTGGACGTTTGTCTTGTAGTGCTGGGGTAATCTGTAGGCGCATCAGTCTACTAGAAATTTCTTGGGCACCCTCAATTAGCTGGAATTTTATACAGTAGTCATATTGTGGCTTTAGATCAGTTTTGCTGTCACTGTAGAAGACATTCATATCTCAGTGGCATTAGGTTTCTGCATCTGTGTCCAGTCATATAGAGGAAACTAAATGAGGCAGGCTGTTGTGATGTGTTGAGCAATGGCCAGGAAAAAGAAACAAACATCAGGAGGAAGCCATCAGTGTAATTCTGGTTGCTAACACCGACTGAGAATCAGGTGCTGAGGCTAGCGATGTTGAAAACTATTTTGTGGAAGAAGAAGAACAACAACAAAAACAAAACAACAACAATAACAACAACAAGCCTCAGCAGAAGTCAAACCACAGGCTGCAACAAGTGGCAGAGGATTACCAACCTGGGGACCGCCTTAATGAAGGGACACAAATATTCATCCTTTTGTCAGTCCAGCAAAAGGTGTGAAGAAAAGTGAGGTTTCACACATCAACAAAGACAGCTCACCCCTGTCTGTGTTGATGCTATTTTCACAGAAATTTTACATCTGCTGGCAGAACAGACCAATGTATACTACCAGCAACACCTAGACAGACAAGCTGGACCTAGCAGCCAACTGCCTGACATTACATTGCCGGACATGATGACTTTCATTGCCTTAGCTCTGCAGATGGGACATCCATTGAATAACACACTACATGGCTACTGGTCGAGACTGAGACTTTTATGGTGAGAACATGACACGAGACAGATTTTTACACATACTGTGTTTTCTGCATTTTGCAGACAATCTACAGATACCTGAAGAAGGTGAAGAATATGACCAAGAAGGCGAAGAATATGACCAAGAAGGTGAAGAATATGACCGACTGTGGAAACTTAAAGACTGTCTTTGACAATCTGAATGAGGCTTATGCTAAATTCTATAACCCCACCTAGCATTTGGCACTGGACAAGGTAATTGTAAAATTTGAGGGCAGGGTTATCTTCAGGCAGTACATTTCAAAGAAAAGAAAATGTTTCGGCATCTAAATTTACAAACTCTACGATGAATCAGGGTATACATATGACATGAGATTGTATTTGGGTGGAGGCTCACGCTTTGCCTCTGACAACATGACTGCAACACACGCAACTGTTAGACATTTGACTTGCAGAGTTGAAGGCTTAGGACACAAAATATTTATGGACAATTTCTTTTCATCCCCAAGCCTTTTTGATGAATTGGACAGATGTAAAATGAATTTGTGCGCAACAGTACGGCCCAACAGAAAAGACATAACCCTGTGACTTTGGACCAAAACAACAGAAACTGAAAAGGGGTGACATAAGGGTGAGGACCAGGGGAGGTTTGGCTGCATTAGTTTGGAAGGGCAGACAAGAAGTTTACATGCTGACTAACATGGACCCAACACCAGCAAAAGGAAATTTTTGTGACAACAGCAACTGCCCCATGAAACCTCACATCGTGGAATGGTGCAACCGGCACTTGGGTTTTGTAGACATTTCTGATTATATGGCCAATGGCTATTTGATGAGTCAAGTGGACCATGAAAAATGTTTTTCCACTTTCTGGATCTAACAGTACTCAACAGTTGGATATTGTTATCTTCATGTGCGGCTAAATATACCCACCGAGATTTCAGGTTCCTTCTGATGAGGAATTTGATGGATGAAGCTAAAAGAGCCAAGATCACCCCACCCCCATATTGGTTGGGAAACCAAGTGCGGGCGCAACAAATGTCCTGCGATTGGAGAGTCACCATAACAAACACTTGCCAGCAAAATCATCCACCCATCTGCACTGCCCTCTGTGTTCTTCTGACAGCCAGAGAAAGGGCATAGTATATAAATGCGCCAGATGTGATGTGGGCCTTTACGTGGTGCCTTGTTTCGCAGAATATCTCACCAAAGTAATTTGTAAATCTCCCCAATTTTGAAAACTGTGTGCCTTGATAAAACAGTGATCCAAGGTGCCACAGACCTTCTGCAGCAACCAGAATTACATGAGTAATGAACTATTTACACCACACTTTATATCATACATGCAATTCACTGGCCTAAATTTATTATAACAATAGGTGAACATTTTTTCCCAGATTAAACAATTCATAAGCAGAGTGCAAAATTTTATTTCATTAAATGCGAAGGAAAAGTCTATGAGATATATTTTTTTTCCTAAGAGAAAGCATTAAAAATTAAAATCCCCAGTTAAAAATCTCGACAGGCTGCCATTGCATGGAGGGATTTAATTCAGCTTTAGAGAATTAACAAATCCTTGTGTACTAATAAGAAGCATGACAGAGAGTCACACATTGAAACATCCAAGAGATAGCTTACAACTCTGAACATTGTGTTACCGTCATGGCTATTTGAATACTATCGATGGCAAAGGTCATCAGCTTATGACAACTGCATTGACGTCGGTGGTGACACAGGAGTACGTCCAGCGATTACATTTTTGTAACACTGACTGCTATATTCCAGTTCAAAATAAATTGGGCCAACTTGCAATTGTGTCTTGTGCATGCAGTGCTTAACTTATAAGCTGGACATTTTAACCAGTAGTGACAAGTGGTAAGTGTAGATGCAGGAATAGGAGCATATGTTTTTGACAGGATGTGTGTTTTCTTAAAAAGGTTAACACAGAGATGAGGGGTCCTACCCACATTGCGAAGGTCAGAGCTGATTTCATCGGGTCATTTATGGCAGTTTGCATCTTAAACAAGGACGCAGAGAGATCATGAAATGGATATGTCATTGCAGTTATTTGTAATTTCAGTTAAGTAAGACACTGTAGGATTGTGGTTGGGTTTTTGGTACTTCTGTTTTGTATTCAGGATGTCCCACATGCAGTTTCTGTCAGAAGCTACAGTTTTGTTACTGTGTCTGATGTTGGCACCAAAGGCTTAAGAAGTAAATGTGACATGGTTAATCGTGCGTTGATATTTCCTTTTAATTCCCCCCACCATCTTCTCACTACAGGGGGCCCAGGTTCAGTTCCAGCCCAAGTCTGTATGGGATTTGAGGTGGATAAAGTAGCACTGGGACAGGTTCTTTCCCATGTACTTCAGTATTTTCTCACAGTATCATTCTACCAGTGCTCCTTACATGTTCATCCATCTGTTAGTGATGGTGTTTTGTCTTTGCAGCTGACAGCATTGTTAAATAACACATGTAAATGGTCAGTTAATGTCTTAAATATTTAAATGCATTGTAGTTTCAAAAAGTAAGGTAACAAATCCTCTGATGCCTAGAACTTAATGGCAGATGGATGCTTCAGATCTCCACATTGTCACCATTAACATTTGAGTATCTGTTCCAGAATGGCATCAAAGCTTTTTTCCCAGCACTTGTTAAGGGGCCCAAAGAGATGGAAGTCTCTTGGCCTAATACTACCAGCTGGACTTGTGAGTGATTAACCCTTTGAGGCCAGAATTAAATCCCTCCAAGCAGTGCAGCTTGCCGAAATATTTTACTGGGGATTTTAAATTTTTATGCTTACTCTCAAAAAAAAAACATAGCTCATAAACTTTTCCTTCATATTTAATGAAATAAAATTTTGCACTCTGCTTATGAATTGGTTAATCTGGGAAAAAATGTTCACCTATTTTTATAATAAATTTAGGCCTGTGAAACGCATGCATTATATAAAATGTGGTGTAAATTTGTCACATAATTCTGGCTACTGCATAAGGTCTGTGACACCTTGGATCACTGTTTTATTGTGACACACAGTATTCATAAAGAGGGTGATATATTACAAATTTACTTTTGTGTGATATTCCGCGAAACAAGGCACCACGTACAGGCCCACGTCACATCTGGCGCACTGTGTGCCCTTTCTTTGGCCACGAGAAGAGCACAGACAGCAGTGCAGTTGGGTTGATGATTTCACTGGCCAGTGTTTGTTACGATGACTCCTGCTGGAGCTTGCTCCTGCTCTTGTTGTTCCTCTTCTTCTTATTCGTCTTCCTCAAAATAGTCTTCAAAATGGCTGGCCTCCACACCTGATTCTGAGTCAGTGTCAGCAACCAGCATTTTACTGATGGCTTCTTCCTCAAGTTCTATTTTTTTCCTGGCCATGGCTCTGAGACCCACAATCATCTGCCTTGTTTACACTATGTGACTGGCAAGAGTTGCAGAAACATTATACCTCTAAAGATACGAACGTCTTCTACAGTGACAACAAAACAGATCTAAAGCTACAATGTGACTGCATATAAAATTCCAGCTATTCGAGGGTGCCCAAGACGTTTATAGTAGGTTGACGGCTGTGTGTTGCATGTTGCTACCCCACAACCCCTACAGTTTACCCCAGCACTACAAGAGGCAGGTCTGTGGGCCCTCCTGTAGCTGTAAACAGCGATATTTGTGAATATCTCCGGATTTGAGCATTAGTTTTGTCTGAATTATATGGGTACAGTATGCCACTGACAAACTTTCTGGTCAACAATTAGTGTTTGTTTCATAAGCCAATGTTGATATTTCAACCCACAGTGAACTGCAGGGCAAGTGATAAACAAAGGTGAGCTGTGCCTCAAACAGCATCACTCACTGAAAGAACAGCACAGTTGTTATGTGTCGACATATGAATCCGGTTTTTTGGAGGGGTTTGGGAGGTGGAGGGGGTATTTCAGATAGGAGTGAAAAAAATTCCTCCAAACTTCGACACACTGTTTGCAATGTCTTTACAAGTCATTCGACTATATAAAGGGCTCACTGTGTGACGTCTTCAGATATCGTTCAGCATTAAAGGGTTAACAGTTGGGTGGTTTTGGGTCGCCCTCCTTAGTGTCTGGATCTCTCCACCAGTGATTTTGACTTCATACTCTGTAAGAAGGACCTGGCTGGCAAGAAGTTTGTAGCAGGTGACAATGTGAAGCAAGCTGGTACCTCTTGACTGCTGGCACTTCACAGAGAATGAAGTTTGCACACTCAGAGTGTCTGATACTGATTTTTTGAAACTCAGTTATACATTTATGATATTCAGGCTGATGCAGCTGTCAAGGGACAGATTGGTCAGCTTCATGGGGAGCTGCAAGAACAGGAACGTATCAATGCATCACTAAGTGCCGAGTTGCAGAAACTGAGAGAAGGACAGATGGGACGAGATGGTGAGAACAAGATGCTCAGAGAACAGGTCTCTCACCTAGAGAATCAGATTCGACATCTGGAATCTCAAACTGCTCACTTAAAAGAGTCCTCTGATCAAGCTCAAGAACTTGTAAGGCAGAATGAGGTAAGTATTGTCACAAAGAAACTTCCTTAGCTTCATTGGTTTCGTGTCGTGTGTAGTTAACACCTCTCCTTAATTCACAGCTTTCATTATTGTACATCGTACAGGGATTACTGAGGTTAGTGTTGCACAGATTGTGACATTGATTATGTGTTACACAAGACTACAGGTAAGTGAAAAACAAGACTGCAAATTGTGTTTTATACAAGACGATACAGATAAGTAAAAACAAGATCGTAAATTGTGTTTGATACTAGATGATAGAGATTAGTAAAAGCCCAAGATGATAGAGATTAGTAAAAGAACAAGATTGCATATCATATGTTACACAAGATGATACAGATAAGTAAAAAACAAGACTTCAAATTGTGTGTTACACAAGACAGTACAGATAAATAAACAACAAGATTGCAAATTGTGTTTAACGCAAGGTGATAGAGATTAGTGAAAGAACAAGATTGCATATAATATGTTACACAAGATGATACACATAAGTAAAAAACAAGATTGCAAATTGTGTTTTACACAAGGTGATACAGATAACTAAAAAACAAGATTGTAAATTGTGTTTTATGCAAGAAAGTACAGATAATTAAATAAATAACAAATTTTATCCATGTGGGTTGAAAAGTATAGAAAATACAGGGAAAATTTAATTTACTGTGTAAAGTAAAGCATCACTTTCTGTGTGCATGTGAACAAAATCAGTGAAGAAGTGTGAATGCACAGAGGCTTTGGTCGTGATACACAGCTGATAGAAAAGTATTCGTCTAAACAACAATATGAAAAGTTTGTAGTGAATTTGCATACACATTTGCTCCCTTTAAAGCCTAGTGGTTACTATTTGTACCACTAAGTTTAACATTTACAAATTCTACGTTCTGCCCACACAGTGTATTTATATGTTTTATGTGGATCTCAGAACAAACAGCAATTATTTCCCTATACAGCATTAACTGACTGGTTTTTGTAACCTAGATGGATTGTGTTTACTGTAAGGTATGGATTCAAACTTTAAGTATAATTCAGGTTACATGCATAGGCCCAATTTGTGGGATGCATGAGGGGGGGGGCAAATGCCTTACCCCCTCAATATTTTTCTAGCTAAGAATAGTTTTTTTTGGCTGTTGAGTTGAAGAAGGGCATATAAAGAAATATAAATATTTTCAAAACAGTTATTTGGTTGCCATAAAGACAGAAAAATGAATGAAAGACCATTGTTTTGTGGGATGCAGAATAGAAGCATCTGAGTTACTAATATCCTTATTCAATTTTGCCTCTCTATTGTCCTTAGCCTTAGAAACTAGTCTGGTTTTTAAGAGGTGAACCACACAGTGTTTTTTGGTAGATGTTTCTGGTGTAATGTACATGTGATATATGCTTGATACTTGTTTTTTCTAATACTAATTTGATTCATTACAGGAGTTACATCAAATGAAGACGGACCTGGAACATCATGCTGCTAATGCCAGGCAGCGTGAAGCAACATTACAGTATAAATATGATAAGTTGCATGAAGATGTGGAAAAATATGAAGAAAAATGTGCCAACTATAATGAAATAAAGAGTGAAGTCAGCCGTGTGAGATCAGAAAATGAACAGCTTTTAACTCAGGTTACCAAAGTGAAAGAGCTGCAAGCAGATATCCAGCACTTGCATGAAGAAAATGAGCGTCTAGTATCGAAACTGTCCTCGTTTTCACGGCTTGAAGAGGAAGCACAGCAGTTGCGAGAGGAGAATGAGTCACTGGCAGCACAAGTGACAGCAATGGTTGAAAGGCCAGCAGCAGAGGGTCGGGAAAATGGAGACCCCGAAGAAAAGCAAGCAGCTTCCAAGGAGGAGGATGTCGTGCAACAAGCTACCATGTGAGCAGCATTATCTTCCTTACATATTACGTTTTTGTAATACGGTAACAGACCAGGCCATCATAGTCACAGCCATGATTTGCATGGTTATAATTATGCTTGGTCAGTAGAAGATCTCATCACAAACATATAACCTGTCTGTAATAAATGGAACTTTTCGAGTGTTTCCAAATTTTTCTTCACAGCATTATTTGAGTCATTAATGTTCATTGAAGTTTTAAACAGTGGTAATATGCTGAAAGCTTGTGATATGATTAACCATACTGGTAATGAACAGGGTTTCATATTTTATGTCAAGCATAGTGATTATGCAGTACATAATCCAACAAATTTCTCAATCACTATCAAATAATCATTTGATGCTTATGTTCCTTCTACATGTTTTGACATCTACAAGGGCATCATCAGGGACATGCAGCAAATTCTGCCGTGTGTGAATATATATATATATATAGTTAAATAAAATAATGTCAATTAAAATTCCTAAAAATATTCCAAATGGAAGTTATGTAACTGATATTTTACAATTCTAAATTTTGTCTTCCATTGCTGACAAAAATCTATGTCATTTGTGTCATCTTCATTCAAAGAGATTGTCCCTGTGTTGTCTGGTTGATGTTTATGCAATTGTGGATCACTGAGTACTGCTTATTCTTTTGGTCTATGTAATCATATTGCTGCACAGGTTAGGTACTTCTAATAGTATGCAGAAGACATTGCATATGCAAACAGTAAGTTTTCTTGAGAGATTCAACAATTCTCTTCCCCCCCCCCCCCCCTCTCTTTGCCCCCCGCCCGGGAGCCACTTCCACCCCCTTTATCCCCTCTTTGTGGTGATAAAAATTAAAAATTTTTTTAATGTTTTTTTACAAATTTTTTTTATTTTTTTTGCCACAGGGGCTGGGGAAGGGGGGGGAACGGGCGGCCCGGCCCATGGAAAAGCAAAGGGGGGGGGGGGGGAAGAGAATTGTTGAATCTCTCAAGAAAA
>Ga0131853_10022032_pt1 | contig 11540 bp, 13 predicted proteins | sample TergutLab28metaG_FD_92764 | JGI IMG/M metagenome (GOLD analysis project Ga0131853, IMG submission 92764) | Labiotermes labralis P1 segment gut microbial communities from Petit-Saut dam, French Guiana - Lab288 P1 (version 2) (version 2) | ecosystem: Host-associated > Arthropoda: Insects >...
TGCTTTTGTATGTACATTACTGCATAGTTGTTATATATTATTCTTTACAGAATTACTGCTTACTTCAAGCTAAGGGTGACATGCTTATTTAATGATTGACTAATGTAATCTGGATGCTTTAACATAACTATGAGAGAACAAAAGACACTTCTTCACGAGACGTCGAGCAACGCAGACAACTAAGCACTCGCTAGTGGTACATTACTGTCCTCCGAGTTCTCGCCTTGTTGCAGTTCACTTACTAGTACACAATAAACCTCCCATATATTCAGCACGGTGAGTTATTACTAGAGCAAGGAACATTCACCTCCGAGCCCTGACCGAGGTTCGAGCTTCACACCCTTCAGAGGGCAACATCCACGATACGTTCACTACCAGGATACAACAACATATCTTCAGGGAAGTTACAAAGGATAGATACATCAAAATATTAGAGACTTTCTGAACCATAATATTTTAAAATAATTAAAATATCATTTTATACCCATGCACTGGTTCAAAGCCTTCTGTAATTCAGTGTATGTATCCTTTGTAATGCACCTCTCCGAAGACAGTCATGACTGGCCGAAACATGGAGGAGGAATACAGTGAAAATAATACTGTATGTACCCAAATGCAGGATGGTTCTAATCTAAGACGAACCCCCACAGATAAAATATGCCTGCAAAGGGAAAATGTACTTAACCAAATCTAAGATGACCTCCCAAAAATGAAATGTCTGCTAAGAAAAAATATATGACTATTAACTGCAAACACTTAACACAAAAAACATGTCAGATTCTGTCTACCTTTACCAATTAGTGTCCCTTTATCTTCACAGTCAGTGCCTTCATCTTCCTCACATTTATTCCCAACATTCGCACCCCCATCACTGCCATTCCACAACATATCATCATCAGTCCCATCCACTGCACTGGATATATGGCACTTGCTGCCATGCTGTTACAATCCACACCGACTAAATAAAACATGTATATTTCTTGCTTTATTCACTGACTTGAACCCGTGAAGGAGATTCACAATTCTCTCCACAGACGGTGTTAAGCGGCGTTAATCTCAAATACATGTGTTCCGGTTTTTTGTGTTGTGTCTGTGGTCTGATCAGTCTGAGTTCACAGCTCTTTTTATGCTTTTTAATTTGTGGATTGGTGCAGGTTTTATTGCCAAGTCTTGTAGCTAATTTTTAATTTTTTAGCAGCCATTTTCCTGTTACTACAACTTGGACTAGATCTGTTCTAAGTTGCATATCTTAACAAATTTACAGTTTCTATTGTGCCCAGTGCTGGGAATAACTTCTTGAAGACAACAATATAGCTGCTTTCCACAACACCATATATGTTTAGAAAATCTGACAGTTCGGAGCGATCAGGGATGCAGGGACGCGGTCCAACTTGGTGATTCATGCATAAATTTAAGGAAAAAACCTTGTCTTGTATTCCAGTAAATATGGTATATTTTCATACATCTATGTGAGTGTGTTGGTCTTGATATCTGAGCCTAATACAGTCTTAATGAAATAATAAGTGCCAAAGGAAAGCACTATGTCTAAGTTCATGTCTAAGTTCATGTTCCCTATCCTAGTGTTAACAGTGAGCACCACCACCATCATTGCCATCACAGTAACTCCTTGCCCACTGTGGTTTTGCCCAGCATGATCTTTGCCATACAGGCAACAAGAAGACTCTTCATTAGCAATACATACAGACAGGAGATATAATCCTCGCAACTGGCAACTCTGAATGTATGCATACGTGCATGTACACAGAACATACCACATAAGGTGTGCCAAACTTCAGGATGTTGTTGCATGAGTCACTTTCAGCAAACAATGCAATACCAACACATACTTGATTATCAACCATTACATTGCTCATGGCATGTTAATGTTTCAAGCTAATGTACAGTAATATATGGTGTCAGTTCTTAAAAACCACCTTCATGCTTACTGCGTCATCCAGCCAATACTAACCCCTCGCACCTCATACTCTTTTTGGCTCATACGCCTGGCCTGCAAGGTCACCAGATCTCTCACCGCTAGACTATTACATGTTGAGGCATATGAAAGACATGGTCTAGCAGCAAAATCACAGACAAGAAATCTCGCAGCAGATCATGGAGTATGCTGACCACATAAACAGAAATGATTAAATTATCAGATATGCATTCCATTCTCTCTGAGACGCACAGAATTGTGCACATGAAAGAGTGCAGAACATTTTGGACAGTTATCAGTGTAATGTAATTAAGAATTGACGTTCTTCAATATCGTCTACCAAAAACTGCGTTCCCCCCAGCACCCCCCAAGTAGCAACACAACTATATAAAAATAAGGTTACCCCCCAGCACCCCCCAAGTAGCAACATAACTATATTAAAATAAGGTTACCAAGTTGGTAGCATAACAAAGACTTCACTGCCACCTTCTTTGTGGTGATACTAAACACATCCTTGAACAGCAGGTCAAGACTTTATGCATATGTTCCTCTTGTAGTGTGTCACCTGATATGCAGCTTCACTTATATTAATGTAACACGTAATGTACAATTTTCAGTTACAGCCACAAGTACTTGAACTGAAATGTGCTCACAGAAGTTAAACAGTTGATACAAGCGTACAATGATGCAGTACGTTATAACCAAAATGACTCCTGCAACATTATCCCGAACTCTGGCACACCTTATGCAGAACATCCTATCTGTGTGTGTGTGTAAACATTCAATTTCTTCACAAATCACACACACACATACACGCATATATACACATGTGAAGATTTTACTTCTGCTTTATTTTAAGAAACTAAATTCCGTTTCATTGTACACTGTTTGTTCCTAGTCAGCACATCTCACCATGCAGCAGCATGATCAATCATGTCTCACAACTAACACTAGCATGTATCATGCAGCAGCATGACCATGTCTCACAACTACCACTAGCATGTATCAACATCAGACGCTGCATACCTGCAGCAGTTTGTAAGACTTGTCCTCCATTGGCGGATACTGGCGACCTTTACTCCGACCCAAACACTTTGTATGGTCCTCATTTATCACTTGACAGAAAAAACCCTTCTTCGGGTCATACCTGTAAGTGGAACAGAATTAGTATGAAGGACAAACTGCTACTTGTGTGTCACAAATTAAGTATATATCAAATACAACACAATGAATGTGGGCAGAAGACAGCATCCCTGTTAAGGTACAGTGGATGGCTACACACTGCATGAAAGTAAGGCATTTTTAGTACAAATGTACATTAACACGGCCAAAAACCCAGCACTGCTACCAACCAAATGGGGTGCTTTGTATTGAGGTCATGCATAAAAGTCACGTCCACAAAATCACCTACCAAAACTTACAATTTTCATGTTCTTCCTCAATCTCTCCACATAAATACTAGGATAATGCCTGATATTAACCTGTGAACATTTCCTCCCACAGCCCTTCTAATTACTATTCACTAGTCATCCTACAGCTGAGCTAATGACAGAGCCATTCAATACATGGCAGTATCCGGCCAACAGTAATTAAAATCATTCTTATGCAGCAAGCACCACAAAGCTCAGTCTGTACAGCAACCAGGCCATGTGCTGCATGCTAATTCCCAGCAAAAAGAAGAAATATTTGCCTTCTCCAAAATGTCCAGAGTGGCTCTGGGGCCCACCCACCCTTCTATCCAAAGGGCACCAGGATTGCTTTCCCTGAGGCTAAAGCAAAAGGGATATGTAATTAAATTTAATTTAATTTAATGTTCACAACCATCCAGTGCTGAAGTTACAGATGGGTGAAACTATGCCCCTAATTTATGCCATATGACTTCAATCTGGACAGAAAATATTATCTCTATTGTAGGCTACACACTCCTTCTATATGGCAAATGGCGCTGCCAAACTGTGAAACTCAGTACATAAAATTATGCAAAGTTTTCTTGTATGTTTAAGATTATAGATGATGGTGAAAGCAAAAACTTACAAAGTTAAAGTCTAACTATTTCACACACTTGGACTGGACAGTTGTAAAATGGGTACCGGGTCTTTCCCAGGGGTTAAGTGCGGCCAGGGCGTGCTGCTGACCACTCACCCCCTTCTAGTGCCGGGGTCGTGGAAAAGTAGAGCTATACCTCTGACCACCCTCTGGGCCACACCGGGCATGTAACGGGATCACTTTACCTTTTTTAGACCGGACAGTTCACAGGCAATGGATAATGGGCAAACTGCCATCAACAGTAAAAAGAGAACAGAAAAGTGGACAGATAGGTATAGACAAAATGTTTGTTTAAACAAAAATGCAGGACAAGTTCTTCGCTGTCCAGAGAGTTTGGATGAAATTGTCTGGAAAGCAGACAGGTCACCACACTGCATCACCATGCATTTTACAGTTTCTATGAGCCACTCTGAGTACAATAAAAGCTGCTATCTCCAACCCATCTGGGACCAAAGGATTAATATTCAGAATTCTACTTGTAAAGTGCATCTCAGTGTTTCAGCCAACCTAATGGACAGCCCTAAGCACTGAATTTTCTATTCGATATCCTGTCCTGTTTTTCCTGCCACACTTTCTATTCACTTTTCATCACCCATCATGTAATACGATGTGTGTGTGTGTGTGTGTGTGTGTGTGTGTGTGCGCACACAATCTTAGAAAAGCCAACAAGACACTAACAATTAACAGCAAAATTCTGCGAATCAGTGCTGGATGCTGCTGGTTGCATGAAGGTTAAATGTAATGGATCCCCTTGCCAATTTCTGGTTAACAGAACTTTCCAAATCATCCAGTGGCAGACATTAGAGCTGTTGCTGCAGCTATTCTGATCCTGTGTTCCTCTCACACAGTGTGCTGTGGATACTGTCCAGATCATTTAGTTCTTATTAAACATACAAGTACAGATATGAGATCCTGTATTCAGCACACTGGTAACTGGAATACCCCAAAAACTGCCGATGTACCAGAGCATATAAATTTAAAATTAGCACCAAGCAATCCCAAACCAGCACTCTGGTTTTGTCTTCATTTATAACACCACCTTGAAGTTGGCATTAAACACACCAATATGGCCTCAGCTTGAAGGCAGAATATTTACGCCTTTCTGTAAATTTTAATTGTGTTTTAGTGGATTTAAGCACAGTGCTCCCAACTACATAAAAACCTTCCCGTTTTAGCTTTTCCCCTTTCTGTCAGTCCACCGTATTATGTACTTTGGTCTCTCGGCTCTACACAAGGTGATTTTACCATGGAGCAGTGCTGGACTAAGACTCTTATCCCATCCTATTGTTTTATTTTGGTTTATCCGTTTATTAATCAATTATTGCACTTTCTTTCCTTTTCCTTCCTCCCACTTTCCCCACGTGAGTGTTCTCCTGTGTCTCACTATCACACCTGTTAGAATTTCTTCCATCACAGAACATCTCTCTCCAAAGCCGCACTGACCACCACAATCTCCTCCCTTCCAGCTACTTGCATCAAACCGCCCAACACCACACTACTGAGACTTTTCACTGCCCCCACTCTTCCCTACATAACTCCCTATTGGGACAACAAGCTTTCTTTTGGGTTAGTGTCTCCAGAAGATAGGACCAATAGGTTGTCCTGCAACACTGGTAACAAATTACTGCTACTCGCTGCATAACAACCCTGAGGAGCGCACTTCTCATCTACATAAAAAACATTTACCCAGACCTCAGTAAGTTTTAAAATTTTCTAGGTAGCTGTTACACAAACGATGGACACCTTTCAGGCTCGTACACCATGTAGTGAGCTCTGTATGCTGCAAGTAGCCCCTGGGCTCAGAACTTGTCCCATCCCCACTTCCTCAATCCACAGTTCTGAGTGGCCAAATTCCCTCAAACCTGCCAATATAACTGACATGTGTTCTTCCACCCAAACACTTCAGAATCCACCTGAACCAAACCAGACACCCTGAAGATGGCAATGAACAATACGTATGCTGTCGCACATTAGTGGGTTGGATTTCCACACAATACAGCATAGACATCAACCAGTTTTGGTCACTGTTGAAGTTTGCATGCAATGATTAGATCCTGTAATTTAACTCCTGGTGTTTTGCAGATTACCCCCAGAATTAATTCTGGCACGAATCGTTAAAGTCTCAGGACGAACAAGGTCAAACACTACAATATGTGAAAAACGTAACAGGTACCATATGAATAAGCCAACTGGCTGACATTACCTGAGGTGTTTTGAGTAATCAAAAGGTGGTTGTATCTTGAGAAAACGCTGCAGTTCATTCATTGTCTCAACAGGATTTGACCGCAACTGATCACCATCAATTATGTGCAGCTGCTGGGGCGGATAGTAGGACAACCAACGTTCAAGGTGTTGGGAGTACTTGCCAGGATTCAAGCACCTGCCACAACAAGCAACAGATTAGTAACCACCTGAACCAAAGGAGCTGAGCAACTGCAAAGAAAATGTATTAACAATGATCATACACATCCCCCAAATTATTACAAATCAATTCATGTGCAATTACATCATATTCGCCTATCTTTCCAACGTATGGCACTACAGCCTGCAGTCAAGCCTTGGCCTTCCAATGAACCATACTGCTGATCCTGAAAGATATCTCCTCCACAGAAATGAACATTCTCAAACAATGCAAGATTTGAGTTTCTCACAGCACCACTGCTTAGGACACAATTCTCCTGAGAACTTACAATGTGATAATAGGTGAGAAGTCATCAGCTTTTCAAGGCAATACGAAGCTACCACTCACCCAATGACACAGTGTAACATCCCTGACAACTCCATTCTTCAGCATACCACTGGCAGAACCTCAGTCCTTGCATTTTCACTCAAGTCCACATACTCCCCTACTTCTCACAAAATCCATCTGAACTGCATGTAAATTATAAGCATGATAACATGCTGCACCACACATCTGCCAAACTCTGCTCTGTTTTGGTGCCAATTTACCGAGGTGAAACAGAAAATGCACCAGAAGATGTGCAGTCTTTGACTTACAGCACACGACACAAGTACTGTGCACCCTAAAGCAGGCTCATGCCATAGCCCCATATTCAGACTTCCCTAAGGTGAAGGCAGTGTTCTAATATGCAACACAAAAGTTCCTTCCAAAACAACACTACGCTACATTCTGAAAGTTGAAATGCCCAACCTATTTCTCAATTCACGTAGAGGTTTCGGCGCCGTATCACTGGCTGTGATGACTTGATGAAAAGAGTAATTGAGAGCCACTTGGTCACCATGTGCTCGGGTGTGTTGGTACCAACTGTATGCGCGTCGTGCTGGTGATATAAGAATTGTCACCTACAGACAAAATAAATCATCAGTTACAAACTACAATAAATTAAACAAGTACAAAAACCTGGTGTTTCATTACAATGCAAAGACAGCTCAATGTTTTTTGAGAACAAGATACAAAGAATGTATGGCAGTAAGAAATGATCAAACAGGAAGACAAGGAAAATTACGTAACAAGGGGCTTCAGAATTCACATTTACAAAACATAACAGTAAGTCCCTGTTGAAGAGCAAGTTTACGTTCCTGAAAATCACAATGCAGAGCAAAACAGCGGAGAATACAGCATTTTTCCTGCCACAATTAATTAAAATACCCATGGAAACATTGTTAATGTGAGCCTGGCAACATTCATAAAATCTCTGTTCACTAAAATCTGTCATTGTTAAAGCAATGAACATTTTCTGGGGGGGCAACATAAAAAAAATACTGCCTTTATTAGAGTGTTTAAACTGTTCTAGTCAAAACCACAGAAGAACAGATTAACTGCAGAGTACAGTACAGCTGTCAGCAGCAAGTTGGGCTGTCTGGAATTTAAGTCAGTAATTTATTAAACCAACAATAAAAATCTACAAAAAATGCATTTTGTACAGTTCTTGTACTTTTAGTCCAATGATTAATTAAGGATTTAATGCCCATACAAAACAAAAGGCAAAATTACAGTTCTGTATATCTTAATGTCTAAGTATCTGAATAGCAAACTGGAAGACAAAATATTCTGCACTGACTGATAGCAAGCATTCTTTAACTGCTGTTAATTTCTTCCTGAAATGAATTTTGATTTGTCAAGGCTGTTCCACCCTATCAAGGAAACCATTATCAGTTTTTATATTGTGACTTCATCCTGCATTTTGTTCTGAAGACACCACCACGTACTTAGTGTTATCAGCATTCACTTCCAGACCCTTGCCCAGCATTAAGTTAAAAAAAAAACTATGCACAGTATGCATATAGGTAATGTGGACTGCCCTGCAAAAATTCTTGTCAATTCTGTTGCTGCAAAAAGACTTTACAGACCATAAGGCATGTAACTACCTCCTATGAAACCAACCACTCATCTGTACCTTACGGTCACAAGGAAACGGTAGCTGGTGTGACGAGGCACCCCATGGGCAGTTACGCTCACACACGCTGGTCTATCTAAGTTAAGGCGGAAGGTTTCGTGCCAAAGGCTGCATGGCATCGGGGTCATCAACAACCTAAATAATTCCCTTGCAGAACCAGGCCTCACCCTAATGCACCAAGGGCTTCTGTCCACTTAGGGCTCTGTGGGTGGTGACTGTATTTCCTCACGTCTTGTGCGAAACTTCTTCATCCGGAGAGATCCTTCGTTAAGGACTCTGAGAGAGATGTCAACGCTTTGCCATGGGGGCACATATAAAGACATGATGCTGTCCCATGTGCAGTTGATGAGTTATGTATTTCTGCATTTTTATACTTGACATCCTACACATGTGTTTGTAAGCTGTTCTGTCTTGCTTACAGCTTGAAGCAGGATATTTGGCTGTCAAGTTACAAACAGACCCTTCCTGACCCTACATTCTTAGAACCATATGACTGCAACAAAGTGATCACATATTCACATACCCTCTCTGTTCTCTTTCCTAACTTCCTTCCTTACGAATTACAGCTTTGCATATAAATGTTATGAAAGACAATATTTTGTGTGAGTTATGTGCGGACACTTACTGTGATGTGTTTGATGATTTTGAAACTGATATTTTGGACACTGACAGTGACGTTCCCACAACTAGTTTACACAAACAATTACCATCTTGTCCCTTATTTTCTACTAGTGTCAGCGCAACAAGTAGAGTTAGGTGGAGGAAATTAGTGAACCAAATGGCTCTGATGATAAAAAAAAAGCCAGCAAACACAAAACGCAGGGAGACTATTCAAAATACAGCCTGCAAATGAATATTTTCTACAGAGATGTATGTCACGTTACAATCAACAGCAAGAACTGCCACTTGATGAAGCTATGATCCCAAGGTGAGTTCGGCTGAAATTTATGACATACAATCCGGCAAAAGTAACAAAATATTGACAATTGGTGAGAATGGTGTGTGTAACATGGAGATATACACAGCTGTGACCAATCCTGGCCTTTAGTAAGGCTGTAGAACTTGCATAAGACCTTTCCCAGAAAAAAAGAAGAGGGGGGTGGGTACAATGGGTCCCTAAATGAGTGGCCTATGTGCATCTGGACCTAGCAGGGCTCAGGCCCATACATATATATATATACACTGCTTAGTGAACTTGGCTGTCAGATGGTGGAGAGTGGGAATGAGTGTCCAACAAAACATAACTGCAATTCAACACATAACTACAGTCTCTCCATATGCACAGTGTTCATTCTACACCACACAACATGTTTACCTGAACACAATGCAACTTCAAATCCCATACATTTCATAGTATGGCAGAACCAAACATTACACTGTTGCTTTGTATTCATGCAGCTGAACACACATAATTAGTGAACAGTGACACCACATAATAACGCTCGTAATTCTGAAGTACCATCACTAACTTACCAACTTTGCATGTGGTAAGAGAGAATGTGCTCGCCTTGGAACGAGGTCACCATCGAAGTACGTGGCACTCTTCTCAAACAGGTAATGAGCAGTAGCATTCTTAGGAACTGGGAAGAAGCTCATGTACCTGTGCAACAATTCCACAAAGAAACACAGCAATATGTCATTACACATACACAATCTACGTACTACTGCCACTGCTTATTCAACTGTTCTCACTATCTAACAGACCCAATTCTGTACACTTCTGCTCCCATTTCCAAAGTGCTATGCTCTGTTCAGATTACAAATATCATGTACAAACCAGACACTGCACCAACAGAACATCTGCCATCATGCCAAACCAAAAACAGTAAAAATGTTGGGAAGGAAGAAGACAGGCAGAGAGGAAGAGAGAAAAATAAAAAAAATGTAAATGAAGACAGATCGCAAGAAGAGAGAATCAAATCAAATTACTTCTACTTCTGGCCTAGTGGCCAGGTAACTTGCTAATTGAACTTCCTAACAATGCACACAGTTGAAACCAGCAGGGTGTGGTCACTGCTGGATGGACAACACAGCACTATACTTCTTGCAAACACATTTATACTGTTGGGAGCACATTCATAGATTTATTTTTAGACATGGATGGAAAAAAGGTTCGGGGTGCATGCCCAGTGCTTTCCCTATTAACAGGTTTGCCTCTTCAACGCATGCCAACAACTAGCAAGTAACCTGGCCACTACTGCACTCAGGAACATTCAGTGCTCACCAGTCCAACCCTCTGTAGTAATTCTTGCCGTTAAAGAACTGGATTTCTTCAAATGTGTCAGGACTTGGGAAGTTGCTACTAATATCAGGATGCATAGATAAAAATGTGTACAGAGCAGTGGTACCAGTTTTCTGGGGCCCAATAACAAGAAATCTTGGCAACTGCTCACAAGTTTTGTTGTGTGACCAGATTCTCTGATGTCTGATATCATCACATGGATTCTGAAACAAGCAAAGTACTGGTCACTACATAACAGCATACAGATGGACAGTGACAACACAGCTTTTATTGGAACACTACAGAACTCCGACAATACTCACGCCCCAGACTGGATCCGCCTCTTCAGGATACAACTGAAAGTACCGTTCTCCAATCTGCAGTGGGGGGGCTGTTGTAAGTCTTAAATTTGTCCAGCACTGCAGGAACTTTACAACAGACTCAAATGTATAAAGTGCAAGTCTGTCATTGCCGTAGTTGGACATGTGGGTCATAAAGATGTTTATCTGGAAAAGACCACACAGTTAGTGTGGGATGTGAGTTAACAGGGCAGTGAACACTATGACAACCGTCTGCTAAGAAACGAAGCTAATCATTTGGATAAACAGATCCTGACATTCCAAACAATTGCAGCTTGACCCCAAACAAAATGGCAGTATGATCCTTCAAAATGATGGGACTCCTCCTCACTAAATGGCACAGCACCACATCCCACAAGACCTCAACTGTTGTTCGCACCAGTGATGAAGCTAAAATCTTGCAAGATTACAGTCATATGGAATGTGACACCCCCAAAATCTAGCAGAAAGACACCAATATTTTGGAGGCATCGCAGTTTCTACCTTCAGGCAGACAACTACAAAAATGGAACCAGCAGGTTCTTACAACACCCTGCCTAACACCCCCCCCCCCCCTTCTTCTACCAAACAACACAAAAAAACCCATTATTGAAAAAAAAACAACACCAAAAAAAAATAAATAA
>Ga0131853_10022033_pt1 | contig 11539 bp, 9 predicted proteins | sample TergutLab28metaG_FD_92764 | JGI IMG/M metagenome (GOLD analysis project Ga0131853, IMG submission 92764) | Labiotermes labralis P1 segment gut microbial communities from Petit-Saut dam, French Guiana - Lab288 P1 (version 2) (version 2) | ecosystem: Host-associated > Arthropoda: Insects >...
ACCAAATTTTAAATAGCTGTCCGTGTACTTCCAAGTGAATGCAGACTTTTTCTTCTGTGTGCTGTTAGTTTTCCCCTTCTTTTGTACATCTTGGAGATTGCTCTGTAGGCATGAGGTGGATGAATCATTATTTGTTGTGTCACAAACACCTTCAATACGAGATATCTTAACACTAAAGTTAAACACAGTCCCTTGTCTCTTATTCGTATTAAAATTTAAATCTGTAGGCCTATTAAATTTAAAAAATCATGGCACTCGGGTTTTGAAACGAGCACTTACACACTGCAGTGTGAACTTGCGAAGAAACAGTATTCAGTATTACTAGATTTGAGAACCGGAAACAGACTGCCTTGAGCTTAGTTTCAGTGGAAATTTTTTTTTAATACTTCTTTGCTGATTGGTCACTGACATTTGCAACACAGAAGTTATTTCGTTCAGTTTTGAGAACAGAGGATACGCCACCCATCGTTTTAATCGGCTTGCAGGCAATTTTTATGACTGGTCGTAAACAGCGGTATTCCATTTCCCGAATTTTGAAAGATTTCGATGTCTGAAAATTCCCAATCATTCATGACTACTTCCATGTTTAAAAATACTGGTCACTGACATTTGCTACACAGATATTATTTAGGCGTTCTGGGTCTGAGCTTTTCGACACATTCACGAATATTGTTGTCCTCAGAATATTTCCACTATAAAATATTTATTCACGAAAAATGCTTAGAAAACTAAAATGACAAATTCCAGGAGAACCTCTCGCAGCCTAATGTAATTGATGCCAGGGTCCGGTACCGGGCCGTGGCCGGGTGGTTCAGAAACACTGCTCTGGGAACCCTGTGTATGAGCTTATACACCTATTGTATGCTCCCAGTCATCAAAATGGGTTCCCTTTATGGAACTTTTCAATCCCGGAAACAGAAAAAAGTTACAAGAATAGGGGTGTGGTGAACAGTGTGGGTGTTCCATCATTGTGGTATGTTTTGGGGGTCAAAAGTTGCTTTACCGATGGCAGTGAATGAGAAGGAGAGTTGTCTAGTGGGGCCACAGGTTCGGGCTTTCACACCACTTTCTTTTTCTCTTCATAGTTGTAGCACATCTTTGTAGAAGTAGTGGTTGGCTGTTTACACCACTATGAGATAATCATGCTGCCAAATACCTTTAGTGTTTAAAAAAAAAACAGTATTTTGGTCAGTTTGGAGTGTGTCATTCTTGCCTTTTTCAGTTAGGGAGACAAGCTGTGTTGTTTAGTTTCAGGGTTGTTCTGGAGTAGCCATGACTTACCATTACTGATAAAATTGTAGTCCAGTTCCTTTACATTTCATTCAAATAAGGCGGTGCAGATTTTTATGCCTTTCATTTTTGAGACTGTTGATGGTGGAAGATTTCGGCAGACAGACAGTGACTTCCTCTATCACTTCAGGGACATTGGTGACAACGCATAAGTACAGCGATCAGCTTTGGGTGACACTGGTGTGGAGACAGAATGATCCTCTGGCATAATAGCTCACTGCCAGACAAAGGCTATATGTAGGAAGTTTATAAACTTATTTTGTGGCCAATCCTCATTTTTGTTGTAGTCTCACATTCCTGCTGGAATTTAAAGTGTATTCTTATGATTTAACTTTCTCTAATTTGTAAACGTAGTGGATGGAGGGACTTTCTGTTGAATTATCAGTATGTATTATGTTTGTTATACAAATATATAACTGTTCTTTTTTGACAAGAAATTTTTATCTTATGGTTGTCAGTGTACATTATACCAGGCACAAAATGATATGTTTTGATTAGTAAGGATTAATAACTCCATTGTATACTGTGTATTTTATAGTGTCTAACCTTTAAGTGTCATGCTAAGAGTGAACTTAAATCTGAAAATAAGCTAATGCACTTGTTCTGTATTGTCCAGTAGCTGCTTGCAATTTTCAGGTTTGCCCTTGATAAGCGAGACCAGAACAAGCCAGAGAGTGAGGATGAGATCTCTGAGCTATTGCAAGGTTAGTATGTTTCAAGTGCAGGGATATCTCTTGTCACTGAAGCATGGTCTTTTGGAGTTGTGAATTGGAGTTGATGAAGAGTAGCTGTGTGTACTGAGTCATGGTCAGCTGACAGAGGGTGACCTGCAGAGTTGTTGCAGGAATAGTATAAGCCCAGTGGCAGCAAGTTTGTTATCACCACGGCATAACATGATCTTGATTCATGAATTGTATGGAGGAGATTAAAGGTAGCTATGCTGTGTAAAACAGAAATCAAGTACCTAAAATTTCCTAAGCTCCAGCCTGGAAGTGATGTAACCACATAGCTACTATCATAATTGTGGTCATTCTTAATTTCCCTTTATTTGTCTTTGCATGTATTTTCTGTGTCATTCATTACAATAATTCAAACCATCTGTCTGTTAGTGGAAGGTATGAATATGTCTGCCTAACTTTAAGGGACACTTGGATTAATGTTCATTAATTTTCTGAGACATGTGACTGGATTCTGTGGCAGAGCATTGAAGAAGACAACATGGCAATCAAACATCTTTATTCATCTGTAGCCAAGCTGAAAAACCATAAGACTAGTGTTCTTTGGGGAGGAAGGGCAGTTTGAGTCTGGCGCTGGCATAAGTCCCACCCCCACGATCAATGAGCAACCTTTGTGCAAACCATCCCATTGTATATATTACTAAACAAACCACACCCATTTAGCCTAACAAAACACAGTTTTATATTAATTCACTTGGTTACATTTCTGTGTTTTCTACATGTTTCAGCCTGTACTTAGGTCATCCTCAGGCAAGCCAACACATAAACCATACAAAGGACGATACAATAAAAATTTAAGGGGCCCCTTTTTTATCACCATTTTTATGATGTTAAAACAAAATACATAATATAAAGTCATAAGACACATGTAATTTTTAGAATGAATGTATAAAGACTAGATTAGGTCCTCGTGCCATGGTAAGAAGTGGTAATAAAGTTTTCTATGACTTTTTGTATTTAATTGATGCAGCATGGCCTCATTGTTGCGTATTTTTTTTATAAAATTCTTTGAACTCTGTAAGTTACGGGCCAGGATAGAAATTGAGGTGGTGGTGGTGGTGGTATCAGCAGCAGTAGCGGTAGTAAATTTTTTGGTGTTTCATCCTATTGTTTGTCAATTAATATCTGTATTTATTGTAAGTTTGAACACAACTGTTAGAACACTGTATATTCGTGTGTCATCTGCTGCATGGAAAAGAATACAGAGGTGGAGGCTTCCTCCTCCTGGTTAATACATTGAAATATGTAAATTTTAGACAGTTATTCATAGGGAATAATTGTCTAAATTGTATATTTTTCAATGTATTGAACTATGAAGGGGGATGAGGTAACAGGGGAGTGGAGAAAAATACATAATGAGGAGCTTAATGATCTGTACTCCTCACCCAGTATTGTTCATGTGATCAAATTGGGAAGGATGAGTTGGGCATGGTACGTAGCATGTTCGGGGGGGGGGGGGGGGGGGGGGTGTTAAAAATGGTTTTGGGGGAAAAACATGGGGGGGGGGGACTTTTTTAAAAACCTGGGGGAGGGGGTGGGGGGGGGGGGGGGGGGCGTAGAGTTGTATACATGGTTTTGGTGGAGAAACCTGATGGAGAGAGACCATTTTGAAGACCTAGGCATAGATGGGAAGATAATAGTAAGAAGGGTCTTCAGGAAGTGGGATGTGTATACACAGACTGGATTGATCTGGCTCAGGACAGGGACAGGTGGCAAGCACTTGTGAATGCAGTAATGAACCTTCAAGTTCTTTAAAACGCGGGGAATTTCTTGACTAGCTGAGAAACAACTGGCTTCTCAAGAAAGACTCTGCTCCATGGCGTAAGTAAACTGTGAAGGGGAGGCCTTCACCTGGATGTTCTTTTCCATGTACGTTGTTGTAAAATCTAGCTGATTCTTTCAAAAACAGCCAAAACATGTAGTAGATGACTATTGTGTTGTGTTCACTCTGACATATACGGTTATTTAGTAGTAGTAGTAGTAAAATCATGATCATAACAATAATATGTGTCATCAGTCAGCTAACAGGCAGTGCTTTGTATTTCTGTAGATGTTCCTGAGACGTTCCTTCAGCAACAGTCTGACGAAGTGAGTGATGTTGATGAGCGGCCTCAGTCTGGTTCTGACACTGAGGATGAGATCAAGAGGTTAAGTTAATTCTACATGTTATTTCTGATTTCTTGGACCATTTAGCAACGTGCTAGCTGAATAGTATACAATGGCAGCAGCTGTATTAGGATGTGTGACTTGAATTATGTTTTTTTGAAGGTTAATATCAAAGTCTGAAGGAAACTGCATGGGCCTCAGAATATTTAGTCCCAAGTTCAAGATTTAATTCCATATGACACATGCATGCTACCATATGTTTGGTTCTTTGTGTTTTGTACAGAATATAGTGGTTGGGTTACTTGCATATGTGCTTCATATTTAATTTAATTGGTTTTAAGTGTTATCAGCTGGAGACCACTGTGGTGAGTGAAGTGCTTCATAGTTTCTCTCTTTCCTCTTGAATTAATGCTGAACTGTTAAAATGAGCCCTAACAAGTGATCTACAGTAATCAACAAAATGCACACAGTCATTTACACATTCATAATTATATTAAAACAGTGGCACTCCTACATGTTCCTAACCTTGTAGGTTCATAATCATGGAGTACATCAAATAGTTTTATGTAAAACACATCTATTTATTTTTTAGATGGTTGAAGCTTGATCTCTTGTGTAGAGGAGTGTAGAAGTGTACTGGAAGTATTCCATGTAGAATGGTTAAGTGCACCAAGCAGAAGAGAAGACTACTATGCTGGACATTAATAATGATTTATTAAAGAGCTTAAAATACTTAAACATAATCATATATTTGAGATTGTTCCATGTAGAATGCATACATATATAAAATAATATTGAACCTTATTTTACTAGAAGTTAATATGAAATGGTCAAAATATATAAACTTATTAAAATATGTAAAATAGTTATACAATATAAATTTTTAGAATGAAGGTTGCAAGATACATACCAGTGTATAGAGGTTGTTACAGTACTGCGGTATTGGAGGTTTTCAGGAGGAGAATGCTTGGATGTGGGTCATGTACTGGCATGATGTGACTGAAAGTCAAATTCAAGTTGCTGTACTGGGTTCCCTTCTCCTTGGCTTTGCTCCAGAATGAGTTCATTGTGATAATGGTGTAACTGAATATAGAATTATTCGAAGGAGTTCATTGACAGACCCTTCTATACTTGTTTGAGTTGGGACATACTATTGTTGATTGGTTCATACTCATGCAAATTATTTAGAATATGTAAGAGTATACTGATAGTGGGTTATTTTTCTTTATATACCATATGTGTTCGTGATATCTTTGTTTTAAATTATGACTGGTTTGTCCAAAAAAAGAACATTCACATGCAGAACATGTCAGTTCCTAAATCCCACTTTTTATGTATTCATTTGTTGTGATAACGTGTTTTTCATTTCAGGGGCTCATATTAAGTATTCGTACTTTTAAATGCAATGTTGATATTAGTTTGCATTAATTGGTGATTTTACGTACAAGTGGGCTGTAATGTGGAAATGGTGTCCACCTCTTTAGAGTTATGGATTGTTTTATCGTCTTGGGTAGGGTTGTTTGGTTTTTGTTGTATTTGAAGATTAAGCTTTTGAATGAGTATATAGGGGAAGCTTGGGTATGTGGTGTATTATTAACTTCTAGTGAAATAAGGTTGCATTTTATTTTATTATGTATCCATTCTGTACAGAACAATTTTATTATGTGATAGTGCTTACATATTTTAATCTTTTGAATATTTTTATTTGTAATTTCCAGTGTAGTAGTCTTCCAGTTTTCTTTACGCATTTAATCATTCCACACAGTATACTTCCATTATACTACTATGTTCTGCTACACAAGAGATCAAGCTTCAACCACCTGAAAAATAGATAGATATGTTTCATACAGAACTATTTGATGTACCACATGTAGGAGTTCCAGTGTTTTAATATAATTATGAATGTGTAAATTACTGTGTGCATTTTATTTGTTGATTATTGTAGATTCCTAATTATAAAGCACAGAATGAATAACAAAAAGCCATAACCACTTTGTGGTTTATGATTTACAATCATTTGACATCATAAACTTAACACAGTGAGGAAGAGTCATTAAATAAATTAAGAAACAAGCGTCATACATTGTAATGCTTCTTTTTTGTATGGTTACTGAGTGTCTTAGGACTAAGTATTTGACACATGAGGGCATATCCAAAAGTTCCTGGCCTGAGTCAGTAAAGGAATATACAGTTACCTTTTTTATTTCTCATTTTTGTTCAAGTTTATGCATTGTGTCCATTGTTTCTGCCACTGTTGGAAGCACTGCTGGAATTGACATTTTGTTATCACATGTAATTGACATCAGTAATTTCTGGAACAGCTGGAATCAGTGACCTTGTAACTCCGATTTCATTCATGGAAATGAGAATAAATCACAAGGTAAATAAGGAGCGTGGAGAGCCACAACCATGTTTTTAGAGTCCCAAAATTGTTCTGCTTCTGCCCATCAGTGAGCAACCAAGACACAGATGACATGGAGAATTGTCACATGTTCAAGCCGTCTCTTAGGATTTGCTGGCATGTTCCATATGAGAGGCCTATCCTGCCACTGATCCCTGAAATTGTACTCTGTCATTCTTTATTGATGATCTTGTGAACTTCCTGCACATTTTTGTCTGTTAAACCTTTGATGGGATGACCTGACAAAACTTCCCCCTTATATGAATCATGGAAATGATTCAGAAGTATTATTCCCATGGCATTGTCAGTGAATGCTGTTTAGGGCATTTCATGTATTTCTGATGCAGTTTTTCCTGAGTTTGAAACAAAGTTAACACAAGTGCATTGTTCCATCAGATCAACCATTAGAGAGTTATGGAACACACTTAACATGCACAACAGCAAACACCTACTGAGAAGCAGCACAGAGGACTATGGCTGAAAAACTCACTAGACTGGCTCAGAAGATAGCAGTGGTGTGGCTCCTGGTGGTGGAACACTATACTACTTGTCATTCTTGGTTTTAGTAGTGAGTTCTGTAACTTTTGGATGTGCCTATATGTATATATTCTGTTAGGCAAAGAAGGCCCATAAAACAGTGTGGAACTATGTAAGATTTGTACTGGCAGGGTGAGGACAACTAATCCATATGATGAAGAAACAGATGTGGACAGTGATGAAGAATGGCCCGGTACTGCCAACATGCCTCTGCCACATTTACCCAACTTTTTCAATGGCAAATGTTTCCATCTTCATGAGGAACTGAGTGCAGATGTCAGGAGCAAACTAAAAAGATATATTACAGCTTTCAGTGGGTAATGTATTCATTTATTTTCCCACGTAAGTTGTTTAAGTTCTAAATAATCTGAGTTGTCATACTGTATATATGGGGACTTTTTTCGTCTGACTCCACTCACACTTGCTTTATTTGATGGTAGGCAGGGCATTGATCTCTGCTGTTCCAGTTTCCCATGAGTTGGAGCCATGTGTTGTAGTTCAACATTTATTGTCCTAGCAGAACTTATGCTGGTGTTTAAAATTTAGTGGAAAATGGCCTAGCATGCCATATGCTGGTCACTCTGTGTTTGTGTGGTACCCATTTATATGTCCGTGCAAAATCAAATAAACTCAGGCCATCAAGAGATGCAATTTGCATTTAAATCCATCCCCTAGATTCATGAATTGCAGTTAACATTGGGTTTGTGCTGCTGGAAATGGTTTGTTCCATATGCAGCTGTAGGTCTCTTTTTGTAATTATTTTCATCATGTACTGTCACTGACAGTAAAGTCAGTTACCATATGGGCAACCTTTTTGGAGAAATTGAGCTCTTCATTAACGCAAGACTAGTCTGAGGAGTCATCATAGAAAGAAAGAAAATTGTTGAAAATTTTTGTGTTCTTGGATGTTATACCATGTGAGTTGGTAAATGTTTCAAGGGCACACAGCACCTTCATCCTTAGTGTCAAGCGGACTTCTTGGAGTACTTATCACAGACAAAGGACCCCACTACAGTTTTTTGACGTGTCAGTAACTGTTTACCAATTCACATAGTGTAACATCCCAGAAGACTTGAATTTTCAGAAACACTGATGAGAACTGCAAATCTTGTAAGAGAATTGCTCTTTATTAGGAGAAATGCCTGCAGCAGGGTGGCTCATCATTTTCAACATAATGGACACAGATCTAAAGCTGTATATAGTAAGACCACATACCACTGGTACCGGTATGTCAAGAAAGAGTCTAACATTAAGAAGCCTGGAAGCATTGTCAGTAATATCCTCTGTGATTATGGTATGGCTGTAACAGAGCAGCATTCCTACACTGTTCAAATTTTTATTGCATAGGAGAAACAGCGAATCATTCATCTACACTGTGCCTAGCTGAAGGCAGGCAAGAAACATAACATATGAATATACAAGGTGTTTGCTACTTCACAGATATCCGAAATCTTGGAATGAAAATAAAACTACTGGGCTAGAGTAAGTGAAGATATTTATGAAACAGCATCCTGCAGCCAGCCACAGAAAAACAGAAAGTTCTATTCTTGCAAGAGCAACATCTTCTAATATACATACGTTTATTGAATTTTATAGTAATATTGAATGGCTCCTATACATATAAATTTGGATCTGAATGTGTAATTAATTATGGTGAATTATGAAGATTCTTGGCCAGCCAGTCAAGCAATGTCATTTGAGAAAGTAGAGCTTGTATGTTTGGTGGGATAATTTCAGCGACTGGGAACAGCATTCTCTTTTGGCTTCAGTTGAAATTTCAAAGCATTCATACATGCATACCTCAGACCTGTTAGTTGTTCATGGAGAACCTTGCATTTCTGTACCATCAAAGTAAGGTTACTGAAATAATTGCTTCATATCATATCACCAGCACATGGAGACAGACTGCAGACAGATGAGGTGCAGCAACATCAATCCCTGTCACTGTTCATCCAGCTGTGTTCCATATTTACAAAAGCCTATCATTAACCCAAATGAAAGTCTACAAACCCATCCTATCACTTTTATTAAGATTCATTGTAACCTGTATGCACCATGTGGGAGCAGACGAATTGGTCATGCATAATTGACAGCAAGTTTTGTGGCAGCAAAACATCCCAACTTTGGACACCCCTGGCAATCTGTGGTGGCTCATTACTGTAATTGTGACAGTAATGCCTGGAGTCTATATTGACAGTTTGCAGTTTTCGTTCCCAAGTTGTTTTCGTGTGGTGGTTCAAAGACTCTACACCATACTGTAGTCCCCACAGTCATGGCAACATAGTACTGTGTGGCTGTATATTTCAGTCAATGACTTTTCGTCTCTGTCCACACACACACTAATGTAGTCTTGTCATTCTGTTTGTATCTTCTGCTGTCGCAGTTGTTGCCAGCTTCTCGCCACAGAGGCTGGGTTGATTCCCAAGGCAGTCCATGTGGGATTTATGTTGGACAAAGTGGTAGGATTTTTCAGGGTAGTAACAGAGGAAAAGTGTAGCATCATTGCAAAAATGCTGCATCTTAATTCAGTCTTCCATTCATTCATTCGTTTATTCATTGTCTGGAGGATGGACAGTAGGCTCATTGGTGATCGCTGTTTTATAGTAAGTGGCTCAGGAGAATCACATTAGGGTATAGTAACTTCAGCTTGTATCTGGCAGGCAGGCAGTTCAAATTGTGACCATGACAGGAGCTATACTTTAGATTTTTGTAGTTCTTTTTAGTTCCCTCATATGAGCACTGGGATGATTCCTTGATCAGGCCCTGAACACTTCCTCAGAATCCTTCCTGATTATTCATCATTTACCAGTCATCCTACCATCTGATGCGATATAATCCAAGGTACAGACAGCATTTTCAACTACAAATATAAGTGTCACATACTTCACTGTATTGCAGTGTGACATACAGTGATACCTCGGCTAACGAAGATAATTCGTTCCGGAATCACATTCATTAGCCGAAAACTTTGTTAGCTGAAACACACATACAGGCGGAAAAGATAAACTCCTGGAGTGGCCCGACTGTTCATGTTTGCTGCTTTATGTTAGCGCGCGCATCCACTAAAACATTCGTTAGCCAAGTCTGAAAAACAGCGAAAAAAATCTTCGTTAGCTGAAAAATTCGTTGGCAGGGTCACTCTTTAGCTGAGGTATCACTGTATTTTTTATGAATGACTCAGGACAAAAGGAGTGTAAGTGATGTGATCATGGTGGCTTTGAATATTGACAGAAAGAACAAATTTCACATTTTGTGATATGTCTCCTTCACTGTGTATAGATAGCTCTTGTGCTTATAGGTCGTTAGTGGACCAGATGGATGATGCACAGGTCAGCTTTGTGATTTCAAGCAAGAAGGTAAGTAAAGTGACCGTAAAAACAGAATGGAACTGTTAAAACCAGTAGCATCCACACTGTCATCTTTGTAGATGTAGCAATAAATAAAAACCTATTACTGTGAATGTTCACACTTTGAAAGCTACGGTTTGGTGGGATTGACAGTGTTCCAGCAGCTTTGAGCGTGTAAAATTACCGTTAATTATTCATAAAATGAATCTTCTCAACATAGTTAAATCACAGAGATACATGTAGGACATAATGATTATGGAAGTCTTGTTATTGGAGGCACACCTCAAGTTGGTCACCAAGATGAGCATTAAGTTGTGTGTCTAACAATTCCCAGATTATTGTTGTTGTTGTGGTGGTGGTGGTGGTGGTGGAAGGTTCAAGTCTTTTGGGTTGTTATGCATGCTAATGGGTAAGTAGTTACAGGCACTACAGAGGTTTGTAGTGCCTTCAATATCAGGGTCAAACAGCCCAAGAAGACTGGCACTGCTTCAAAATGTCAGTGACTGTTCAATTGACACAGTGTAACAGCCCAGAAGACTTGAGTTTCCAACAACCTTTATTGTATACATCCCATTATGGTAATATATTAGCTATGTTAAAAATAACTGTCAGTTCACAACTAAAATATATTATCAGTGCTTATTATTTATTACAGCATATTTTGGCAAACATGGCCATCTTCAGTTAATACAAAAAATATGCAAAATACTTGGGGGGGGGGGGGGGATAATTGTGGGTTTGGTTTGTAAGGTTTGTAATGAGAAATGAGATCTCATTTTTACACACAGGGTAAAAATTCATATGGATACATGTTATTTATATAATTTTGAAATTTGATATATGCCTTCAGAATTCTGGCTTTTACCCATTTTAAGTTGTTTCATGTTGATATTTAACCATGGGACATCATTTTACTCTTACATGATTTTGTAGATTAGTTTCCTGGTTTTAAGTTTTCTGCCTTTTCACTGTAGACTGGTTGAAGGTATATCATCTTAGTGAGTTTTCAGTTCATAGGTTATGAGTTTCTTCTGTTGGTGAATAGTTTTTGAAGAATTCCTGGATTTATATTAGTAACTGGACTGTGATCTAGTTTTGAAGATGCAGAATATATATATATA
>Ga0131853_10022034_pt1 | contig 11539 bp, 9 predicted proteins | sample TergutLab28metaG_FD_92764 | JGI IMG/M metagenome (GOLD analysis project Ga0131853, IMG submission 92764) | Labiotermes labralis P1 segment gut microbial communities from Petit-Saut dam, French Guiana - Lab288 P1 (version 2) (version 2) | ecosystem: Host-associated > Arthropoda: Insects >...
AGCACGCCCCGGCCGCACTTTACCTCCGGGAAAGACCCGGTACCCATTTTATAGGAGGCTGGGTGGGCCCCAGGGCCGGTCTGGACGGGCGGAAAATCTCGTCCCCACCGGGATTCGATCCCGGATCGTCCAGCCCGTGGTCAGTCTCTGTGTTAGACTGTGAAATTATATATATTCTCTTGCTTACTCCTACCTTACAAATAAGACTGGATGGGCCCCAGAGCCCGTCTGAACGCTGCGGGAAAGAGAAAAATCCCTTGTTTCTGTGGGAGTCGATCCACGATCCTTCGGTTTTTCGTGCCTGTAACCTAGTCGCTGTATTGACGACGTTAACATGCCTTCAGGGTTTCAGTAATTCGATAGGAAATTGAAAACGTATTGGTTACTTCAGTCGGTGAAGTAAAGCACAGTGGCATTTGTGCCACAGAGGGTGTCAAAGGGTGGCGAATTGTATGTGGCCGCTCACACATAATGTATTTGGCCGCTAACACATAATGTATTTGGCTGCTCACTCATAATGTATTTGGCCGCTCACACATAACGTATTTGGCCGCTCACACATAATGTATTTGGGCGCTCACACATAATGTATTTGGCCGCTCACACGTAATGTATTTGGCCGCTCACACATAATGTATTTGGCCGCTCACACATAATGTATTTGGCCGCTCACACATAATGTATTCGGCCGCTCACACAATGTGTTTGGCCGCTCACGCATAATGTATTTGGCCGCTTGCACATAATGTATTTGGCTGCTCACACATAATGTATTTATTTGGCAAAAATACAAAAATTCGAGTGTCATCGAGCTCCAATCAGACACGGACATAGAAAAACCCCCGTTCCTGCAAACGGTCAATATAAACGGACAATGAGACGATAAAAAATGTTCAAAATGAAATCTTCATTGACCAGCTACGCCGTGTGGTTCATACGCGCAACATGGAACCTCCGTGTGTATTACCGCGATCAGGAGACCCCGTCACCGATCTTTTCCCCGACTCAAGTGTTTGCACATAAACATCTACACGTTCTCAAAGTTTTATTTATCCACCAACTGATGCACTAGTGAGTTGTCTTAAAAAAAACACTATTAAAATTTAAATTAAAACAGCTCCGACACGTTTCGGTGTTACAGTTACACCATCATCAGGGAGCGCATTCATTTGTGCTTACTAAAGTTACGGTTGTTAAAACAGTCCATTAAAATACATCGGTGTGTGGTTAATACGGTGGTGGTTTGGCTGCATATGTTAGGTACTTACCGGTATACGTAAGGTGCACTGTTCGGCAGTGGACTGAGATGCACGGTGCGAATGTGCACATTATTTACACATTCTGTTCCTTTAAGATCCGCTTTAGTATTATCTCCCCATCTACGCCTAGGTCTTCCATATGCTCTGTCCTCGTCGTACTGTCGGACTAACAGTTGATATGCGTTTGTTTTTTTTTACATTCCTGTTTCATGCCTCGTACATCCGATCATATTTTATTTATTGGCCCTGATCGGTATGAATGTTTCTGTAGTTGCCTGACACTTTGGTCTTCTAAGATTCGAGCGTGCGTCTCAGCAGCTCTTTTCATAGACATCTCCTGTCTGCCCGTTAATGCCTCTTCTTGTTACCACTTACTTACTCCAAGGAGCAAAGTCCGTCTTGAGACGCTAACCGGTTCTCAGCTAGTCAAGAAATTCCCAGCATTTTATGGAGTCCCAAGGTTCATTACCGCATTTAAAGGTGCCAACCACCTGTCCCTGTTCTGGGCACCTATTATTACCACTTTTTTAAAAATGAAAATCTTTGGGAGGTGGGGTGCCTTATGAATATTAATGTTTTAAACACTTTTTGGTATGTAGCAAGCTGAGCACACATGCACATCGTTCTATGTGTATATGTGCATTATTTCTTGCTGTTTGGTACATTCAGTGGGCGATTGGACTCTCGAGACTCATTGCTTGAACATGTCCCAGTATTAGACTCCACTTGAAATGTGATGGCACACGGTGACGCAGGGAGGGGAACTGGAGGGGAAATGGGCGAATGGAGTGGGTAGCCAGTACTCTTCACACTATCTCGGAACGTGGTGTATCCAGCATTACTACCGCTGATGCGCACACCTTGGGTGCCAGTAGTCGACTGAACTGACGCCCCCGCCGATTTAAATGGACTCGTCTGTTTCGCCGAAAGACGAAATCTGGTTTCTGCGCGTGTGCCATCACATTTCAACTGGCCTGTGCTATAATTGACAGCTGCACTGCAGGGTGTCTGCTGTAGCACGTTGTCCAGCGCTGCAGTCTGAAATACCGACTGTCGAATTCAGGTTTTTCGCAATAGGCGTAACGTTTTCATGTATTGCTATTAACAGCCCCATAGCAGGCCTGTTACACGGGGTATTAATTTGACTTATAAACCTCTTACGATATTGCATTTTATCATTTCTTATAGCTACTGACGTGACCGCCCGATGACCAGTAAACTCCCTTCCTATCCTGATATGGGCATTCGGATTTTTCCATTAACCATCCGGTTTGTAACCGTTGTTAGATGCATAGTACAGAGTGAGAAAGTCCGCACTGTCATTAAAGTCAAGTGCTGTGAACTAGTAGGCCTTGGTTCGATTCAGGATAGGGTCATTCGAAATTTTATCCTCACCACCATGTCCAAAATTGATCTGTGATCGTCGACGGTAAAAAAAAAAAAATGTAAAGTTACCCTGTCCACGCCGTGAAGGTGTATAGGTGGAGTAGAGGTATAGCTCCACTCATTCGTAACCGCTGCGCTGTATGGAAGTGAGTGCATCATATGCCAGTCTCCTTCCCGCCGGTAAAGAAACCCGGTACCTATTGGAACCCTGATTGGCGCCAAAGATGGTGTGGATAATCTGGAGGAAAAAAATTGCCCTTACCGGGATTCGAACCCCATACCTTCCAGCCCCTAGCCTGGTCATTAATCATAAATCTGCACGTGAAGAAGTGGAACTACTTGGTGAAGCTTCTTCACACCTGATGCTCGTCTGTCATTAAAAGCAAAACCATTGTGGGCGAAAGTCGCCGCGCTGGGCGCCAGGTACTCCTCGGGGTCACTTATTTGAGATCAACGGCTCGACCCACGAGGGGGGGGGGGGGGGGAAAGGAGGGAAATAGAGTTGGCAGAGCCCTGCACGTAGCCGACAGCAATGCCTCGGTTACAGGAAACACATGTACACTTCCAGTGGCGTGTGTTGTTTCGAAGTTTTTGTGACGTCAAGTTGAGAGCGGAGTTGTGTTACTGTTTCAAATTATTCCGTGTCTCAGTGTGCTTTACCATCCTCCCCCACCAACCAGTGATAAAAGGAAAGTCACTGGAGGCTGCTTTTGTTTACAGAGCCTTCCAAAGAGAGAATGTGAAGTTCCCTCATTGGCAGTCGGAGAAAAAGTCAGTTGATGCAGTGTATTGCTGGGTGGTGTTCAGTGCTGCAGATCGTGTGCTCAAAAAACACCCCACTACGAAGACTTTCGGCTGTGGATCGTATGTCTCGGGCCCGTTAGCAGGGTTGCACAAATCCCGGAGATATCGCCAGGACGAATTAATTTTTGTACAATTAGCCTGGCGTCATGAAATTTTGACATTGCGGCAATTTTTTTTGGGGGGGGGGGGAATTTCTGCACCTTTTCCGTTGTGAAGGAGCTTCGACCCTAAACTGTGTCGTTCATTATCTACGTGTATTTTTGACGCCCAGTATGGTGATTGATTTCCGAGAAGGGGCAAACCGAAAGGAATGATGAGGGCCCTCTGTCTCCATTTCTTCACCCGTGTTTCTCGACGTGCGAGATTAACACATTGCAGTGTCTCCAAATTTTGGGGTAGGTTTGCTTTTGTTTTCGCGCGTGGAACACGAGTCATATCTCCATCAAAATGATAAATGGTATATATAAATTACAACGCACTAGGCGTATGTTGACAAGAACCAATTATATTCGGTAGGCCTTGAGAATACACGGGACGGACCTGTACGTCTAAAGGTAAAGCGATCCCATTACAGACCTGGACAGGCCCTGAGGGTTCCAGGCGGTTGAGGCGCCCAGATTTCAAGACAGTAGGCACATGAAGGTGGTAAGGATGTCAGCCTTACACACCGGCCGCCTTTCCCCCCCCCCCCATAGGTGTGATGATACCAGAGGCTGTGAAATACAATTTTGACCTCCTGATGATGAGCACATATGCTCGAAACATGTAGAGGCATGAAATAAAACTGATTGTGAAACAAATTTTGTGCATCAAGTTGGTTAAATACTGAGAAGCACGGTCAGCAAAACGTCAGAATTTGATGATATGTTGTCTCGATTACTTCTAAGAAACAACGGGATGAATTATGTATTAACCTTTTAAAGCCTACCGGTTGTTTTACGTAACACCAGGTTTAACATTAAAAAATTCTGCATGGTGATTACATTGCATTTGTTTTGTGTGGCTCTCAGAAGAAACAGCAACTTTTGCCATATACGTCACTAACAGATTGGTTTTCGTAACCGAAGTGGAGAGTGTTTACAGCGCGGTACGGACTGAGTCCTTATATAAAACGGATACGTCTCGTCCTTAAAGAGTTAGACCAGAACATGACACCTGGGCACATTGCATAGCAAAATGATGAAATATGGTACTTCGCAGATAAGAGAAAATAGCGCATGTTATACAGGGTGGCGCAGAAGGCCCTCGACATTCCGTGTGTAAGATGTTGCCTCTAGTGTCAACTGACAGTTACACCACTCTCTATTCATCTCCGGAGACGGACGCAGAAGTAATTTCGAAGATGACATACTCGTGTAGTTCACGAGTCTAGCATGATAAGATCAAACCATCGTCCAGATATGCAGTCATATAGGGCGAACGGCTGCCCTCACGATCCTGTGCTGTTCACCTGAAGCTAGAATGCAGAATTCCATTCTTTTCATATGCACAGGGCGGACAGAGTTGGAAATGAGAACGTCAGGGGTAGACGAATTACGTCAGGTGGGCGGTGCGGGGGAGGCGAGATACCGGCTTAAAGCGGTGATGTGCAAGCGACGATCACCTGGCGAACTGGGCCTAACTGATGATGATTTCTCACAAAGCCTCTTCCCTTTCTTTGGGTGGCCAGCAAGGCAACCCCCCCCCCCCCCCCAAATCAGCCAGTTAAGCATACCTTTAGACAAAACTACGAATTTATGTAAAACAGTATTATTTTGCAACTTGCAACATGTTTCGGCCCCCTGGGTCATCATTACGCTCTGTATAAAAATGTACACAGTATATAAGAGGAGGCAATTGAGTGATATTGCCTGGTTTTTTATATTTTTTAATTTTGGCGCAGAGGAATTGAGGCGGATGCGTGTGGCATATTGAAAACAGAATATTGTTTTATAGTCGAATGTAGACGGGTTGGACGGTGTTCTTTACTGACTGATATTTACTAAACACAGCTGGATGTTATTCATCCAAAATAGTTTCAACTACGCCCCCATCCTCAAAGGCATTTATCACCTTCATATACAGTTTCGTAGACAGACTGATAACTGTCTGTGCCAGGCTTGACCCAGATGAAACCGACAGCGTTTGGTTGTAGCGCCCTGGAAAAGGGGCTTTTATCTGCAGTTGTGCGCTTCCACTTCCAAATGAAGCACCACTCGTGTTGGGTTGAATTGTCACTTACGCGGCCGGTGTAGCCGTATTTGTGTGTATCAGTTTTCTGTGTTGTGTGGCAGCAAACGAAAATCTATTGAAGCTCCTGGCCTCATTTGAACTTAAGGCTTTTCATCAGCGCAATGGCAGACACATGTATGACAAACCAACCAGTGCACATTTACTAGTATGCTCTATTACATATGATAATTTTCCACCAACAGTTTTATACACTTATTTGTATATTGATTGTCGGGTTGTAAGAAACTCTGATGGTGGTAACAGGAGTGACCGAGACATGTTGCTGAATAATAACAATAATAATAGAACGTAATTAAATGTATATTTGTTTATTTGATATAGCATTCTCTAATGCACGCACAAGGAACGGATAAGATTCATTATAGCGGGCATAACGAGGAGGCAGTTGGGGAAGTATAGGGTAGGTCTAGAACTAATGTTTGGGACAGGAGTGCACAGATTTTCGAAACATCTGGGGGGCTGCCTCAAAATTCTAGCCCCCCTCCTTTCCCCCCTCCCAGAAGAGCGAAATGAAGCGAGTTCCATGCGTTGAACCCACATATATTAGTCGCCACTGTACAAAATTTGTTCGCCACGGCCCAGGAATAGTGCATGCCCGGTCGCAGAGGTATTTCAAATTATGAATGCAAGTTCCAACAACAGTTTTATTTTCTTTGTCATCAGAAGGAGACTTTTCCGGTAGCTCTAACATTTACCAAGTTCTCAGCTCCAGTAGTAGTTGACATATTGGCTATATATTTCGCCTTCTCGGTGTGTACGTACATACAGTATATACAGTACATATAGTATATACAGTACATACAGAATATACAGTACATATAGTATATACAGTACATACAGTATATACAGTACATACAGTATATACAGTACATACAGTATATACAGTACATACAGTACACACACTACATACAGTACACACAGTACATACAGTATATGCAGTACATACAGTATATACAGTACATACAGTACACACAGTACATACAGTACACACAGTACATACAGTACAAACAGTACATACAGTACACACAGTACATACAGTACACACAGTACATACAGTACACACAGTACATACAGTACATACATTTACCGATGCTGTTTACGTTTTTATGGCCCATAATCGAATTTTTTAAAATTTCAGTTCACGTCACATGATTTGTGAGGACCGTTTTTATGACAGCGGCGGATGTTGTGCAGTTTTGTGGTTTGTTGACCGCGCATCTCTTTACCGTCTTTATAAATAACCAACCTGACGCACAATTCTTTATGTATGTTTATTTCTATTCTCTACATGTTTCGGTCAGCTATGTGTCCGTCATCAGGAGAATTATTGTATCAATACGACTCTTGGTATATGTCACTGTGTGTAGATGACCTGCTGTAATGTACCTTATCCGTTCCTTGTGCGTGCATTAGAGAATGCCACAATCAAATCAACAAATATACACCTAATTACATTCTATTATTACTTACTTAACTTACTCCACGATGCAGAGTCCTTCTTCAGCAGGTAACTGGTTTGCAGCTAGTCAAGAATTTCCCCTTATTTCACGGAACCCGAAGGTTCATTACCGCACTCACAAGCGTCCGCCAACTGTCTCTATCCTGGGCCAGCCGAATCCAGTCCATATACCCACATCCAACCTCCTGGAGAGCCATCCTAATATTATCCACCCATCTACGCCTAGGTCTCCCCAGTGGTCTCCTTCCCTCCAGTTTCCCCACCAAGACCCTATACACCCCCTTCTCGTCACCCATACGCGCCACATGCCCAGCCCATCTCATTCTTCTCGATTTTATTACCGCACAATATTGGGTGAGGAGTACAAATCATTCAGCTCCTCGTTATGCAGTCTCCTCCATTCAATTATTATTATTATTATTCAACAACATGTCTCGGTCACTCCTGTTACCACCATCAGGGTTTATTACAATCCTACAGTCAATATACAAATAAGTGTATAAAATTGTTGGTGGAAAATTATTATATGTAATAGAACATACTAGTAAATGTGCACTGGTTGGTTTGTCATACATGTGTCTGCCATTGCGCTTACGAAAAGCCTTAAGTTCAAATGAGGCCAGGAGCTTCAATAGATTTTCGTTTGCTGCCATAGAATAGAAATAAACATACATGAAAAAGATTAGGTCGTCAAGTTGATTATTTATAAAAGTTGTGCAATTTGCTTGTGAGGCTACATTATAAGCTTTAGCGTCTTACATGTGTGTTGAATCATTACTCTTTAGTTCGCGCTGTTTGTAAGTGTGGCCATTTAAAGTATTATGCCACATGGGTTTTGTTTGCTGTGAAGACGATGATCTGACTTGCATGTCACAAATATTGAAACTGTTGCCTGGAACCAGCAGCCTAAGAATTAAACAGTACAGCCCTATAAGAATGAACAGTTAACGCTTTTGACCAGGCGTATACAACTTTCCCGAAAATTTAGCAGCCATCGTAAAATACTAGGCGCCGGAAGGGTGTCGTGAAGTCAGTTCCACGCAGAAAACCAACAAATTTTAGAAACCACCGTTCAAAACTTAGCCGACCGGGTGTCCTTGCACTCTAGCTTTGTGAACACGTGCTCACTGTACTGTTGTAGTGCCCATCAGTTAAGTGAATTTAATTCGCATGTTGCATTGTTCTGTTTCGTTATGGCACAGCCAGTAGCGAAACAGGGGCTGCCTTATTGTGTCATAATTAGACACTGTTGTTTACACATCTTACTTTCTTAATTACTTAATTAATTGCGTACTTAATTATTTATTTACTTAATTTACTTACGCACTTAATTACTCATTAAAATACTTAATAACTGACTGATTACGTACTTAATCACTTATTTACTTAATTACGTGCTTAATTACTTACATACTTACTTACTTCCTCACTTACTCCATGATGCAGAGTCCTTCTTGAGAAGCTGACAGGTTTCCAGGTAGTCAAGAAATTCCCCGCATTTTATGGAACCCGAATGTTGATTACCGCACGCACAAGTGCCCGCCACCTGTCCCTATCCTGAGCCAGCTCGGTCCAGTCCATACCCCATCCAACGTCCTGAAGATCCTTCTTAATATTATCTTCCCATCTACGCCTGGGTCTCCCAAGTGGTCTCTTTCCTTCAGGTTTCCCCCACCCAAACCCTGTATACGCCAGTATATGCTCTGCACACATCTGGGGGTCGGAATAACGCAGTCGGTGTGGGTTGTACGGTTAGGGGATCGAACTCCGCTGGCGGCAAGAGACTTACTCTTCTCCATACCTGTCAAGACGGGCCTTGAGGGTCCACCCAGCCGTAAGTGCAATGGTTACCGTGGTTTTTGTCTCGGGGTTAAAGACGTCGGAACGTGGTGTAAGTCATCCACTTCCATGCAGCGCCGAGGTTAAGAATGAGTGGAGTCATGCCTCCATAACTAAAATTGTTCTTTCATGGCATTTTACATGGTTATATCGACCCTACTGTCGATAAGTACCTTCTGAATTGCGAGGAGCTTTTAAATGTAAGTTTAAATGCACGCGTTTTATGTACTTTATTTTCATATATTCACTTTATTAACCTTTAGACGCCTAACATCAACTATAGTTGACGTACCGCGCTGCTAACCTCCAAAGATACATTTTATATATTTATTCAACAAATATAGGTACCGAATATTTTAAACATGGTGTATACTCTCCGTTTTTTTTCTCTTCAAAATGCAGTTTGTTTCATAATTCTAACTTATTTGGTTCGTGTATTATTCACATTTTATATAAAGGGTGTGCTAAAATTAAAAAAATAATTCCTGCGCCAAAAGGTTAATATTTATTCCAGTCAACACAACTATATAATAAAAGCAGATGGCTGAGTCATCTGGCATCCCAAATGCGCGCAGCCACATTGTAAAGAACTTCATGGTTCTTAGCTTAGCCTGACGATGACTTTTAAGTCGAAACATGTCGCTTTAACTTATGCTTTTATTATATAGTTGTGTTGACTGAAATATATATTAATAAAGTGAATATATAGAATCAATACATAACGGGATGATTTCGTTCCAAAAAATAACTTTATTTTCAGCTGTAATACTAAGAATGCAGATTTAATTGTGACGCTGTGATATTCTCTCTAGGCCTTGTCTCAATTGAGGCGTTCGCCATATCGTGGTTCTAGCTGTTCTGTTCCGTTTTACGCAGGTTCGTGTGCAAAAAAATTGTACAGGTAATAAGAGGGGAGCATTCATTAAAAAAAAAAAAACATTCAATTCCTAACCTAGACAGTTCTGTTGCTGTGTTGAGCACATTTTTACAAAATGAATTATCAGAGTAATGTATGTCTCCTTAAAGAAACAGTTCGTAAGTTTATCCAAATCACTTCCGCTAGTTGTCTCGTCTTTGCCACGGAAGTGTTAACAAGTGTCTCAGATATCTGTGCATGCAACGCAACGCTGTATCGCGGGCAGCATCGAGCCTCATCTGTAATGAGTCACTCCAGAACGTGGGTAATTTTATCAACTACCAGACTGTACGGCGACTCAGCCTCTAACAGAAATGAGTACCAGGAGCTTTTCTTGGGGGTAAAGGCAGCCGGTGCGTAAGGCTGACAACCCTACCACCATCCTGTGCCGTTGTTATGAAGTCTGGGAACCTTAACTTCCTGGAACCCACTGGGCCACTCCAGGCCTGTAACGGGTCTGCTTTACCTTTACCAGACTGTACGGTGTGATCTAAAACCAAATCATTCCTTGAATGAAGCTTGTTTTCCAACAGGAAATGACAAAAGCAGTTACTTTCTTAATTGTATAAAAGAAAGGGAATGCAGCAAACCGTAGGAAATGAGAAAGGAATGGTATAGAAGTGTTGAATAAGATTAAATGTGGGGATTGGTAGGAAGATAAAATTATGGTAAACCAATCCCTTGGTTATACGACGTCTTGGGACATGTTTCTGGATCGCCGTTGATGTGATTATTGCACTAGGAGCTTGTTTAACCCTTTGGCCCTGGAGCTGGACATTTACAATTTGGCACACCATCTATGTAAAATGCGAATATTTTATGAACCAAGAAGAGTAACATTAGGAAATACACGACATTTTGTGGAGTAATAAACGGAGATGGTGAGAGAAAGTTTTAAAAAAAATAATTAAATGTGTTTGTTGACTAAATATGTGAAGGGCGCACTCTGGGGAGGAAGGCACGTTTGTCCTATATATAGGATGCATGGTGCCTAAAGGTTAAGGAAATACACGAAAGAGTTTTTGGGAACTGTACAGGTGTTTTGTTCAGGAGTTCTTCGGGTTACTAATAGTAAGATGAAAAGAAAGAAAGAAATATACCGACTGGATAACCAGATGTTTTATTGCGGTGTAATTTAGTTTGACTAGCAGCTGGTGAACAAATGACGAGGCTTTTAATTTAATGATTTTCAATTTAAAGTACAGTTGAAAATTGCTCACAGGAAAGTGGTATATTTATTGTACTGATCCGTTTATAGTTTGTAATAGGAATGGTGAATGATGGGCAGGCGTGGGAGAAAAGGAGAAATTGTATAAACAGATACTTGGGCTAAAGAGATTGTGCTAGATATGATGTGAATGCGGTGACCATTTTCGGTAAGTTTTATTTGGTGGAGGAAGTAGACTGTGGGTAAGTTTGTGTATATGAATGGGCATATGACGGGATTCGGTGACACCGAAGACCACAGGCCTAAATGAATTTTGGGGGTAAATGGAAGGCGTTACACGTTGTTTGTGGTAGAAATGCAGGTTGGAGGCTCAATTTCAAGAGAAATAAAGTTATCTCTGGGTTCAGGCCTTTGGTGGCATCTTCGGCGGGGGGGGGGGGGGGGGGGGGGGGGGGGGGTGGCGTGCTTTTTTTCCC
>Ga0131853_10022035_pt1 | contig 11539 bp, 10 predicted proteins | sample TergutLab28metaG_FD_92764 | JGI IMG/M metagenome (GOLD analysis project Ga0131853, IMG submission 92764) | Labiotermes labralis P1 segment gut microbial communities from Petit-Saut dam, French Guiana - Lab288 P1 (version 2) (version 2) | ecosystem: Host-associated > Arthropoda: Insects >...
TAAAGTGGAATGAGGCAAAGTGAAGTGCAGTATAGGGAAGGGGGGGGGGGACGAGTCTTTATGGAAAAGGTATATAGGAGTAGTAAGTGATGAGAAGTGAAAGACTAGGTGAAAGCGTGAGTGAATTAATGATTGAAAAAAAAAATACAAGAAACTGTACACAGTACTGTCTTGCTTGGGTGTTTCTACCTTTTGTACATGTTGTAAAATTCTAGTTTGTATCGTGTGTATTGTTGCTAGTTTTAAGTGGTTTTGTGTGTAATTGTTGTTGATTGGCCGTGTGTATTGTTGTAGTTGTCTTCTGTGGGTGTTGTTATCTTATGTGTATTTGTTGTACTGTGTGTGCATTGCTTTTTTTCTCTCTCTTTAGATGCCGGACTGCTGGCTAGAAGTGAGTACTCGGAAGGTCCTGCGACCGGCCATCTCGACACACGTTTTTCTTGGTTACCCTGTGTCTATAAGCAAATGCTGAGATGGTTCCCAAGATTCCAAGTTGCCACTACATGCTTCTCATGTAGCCCTACCGACTTATACCTAGTGGTAACCAATTTCATGTTTTGTATACATGTAAATTAACCACTACCACCGGGTAACAACACAATTGCAGTAAATATTATTATTATTATTACTTTGTTAGTAAATATGGAGGATATCATGAAAAAGGCAGTGTTTGTGACATGGATTTCAAACTGTATTTCGGCAGTATCCCGCCAAGGAGGTAATTCAATGCACATTTCATTTAACATACAGTAAAACTGTAAAAAAAATTGTTTGTCAAACTGAAGGACATGTGGAATGGCGAAATGGATTTTAACATTGAATGAAACACAAAGTAATTGTTAAATAAGTTGATCACTTAATTCTTCTTTAGCATAATACAATATACGTATCTTATATTATACGATTTCCGACAACCAATAGGATAACACAACAATTTAAATAGTTTTAAACGGGTGTAGATGAGATCACGATAACAAAGTTTGAGGAAAATCTAAAAGATAACCATCAAGTGTATTTATTATATCTTTAAAAAGTCTAATAAAATCTGTTTAAAGTACCGGTCTGTTTCATTTCTTCTGCAAACTTCATCCAGATATTACTTTATTCAAACTGTCACTATATTTGCTGTACGATAAATCACGAAGCTCATCATGTTCTCGAAATATATCTATGAGATTTAACTATCCATATTTAACATAGAAAAAATTACCGAATTTTTATACAAAGAAGTGGAACTGCACGCCACCAGCTCTGTTATGTCGTGTCGCGTATTGTGCCAGTTGTTCACACTAGCAGCCAACGACACTGACAAACGGGAAAAGAATTATTTTCTTTCAATCCAAAGACACTGCTTTGTTGTTTTCTGTCGGTGACTGACTTTCTATGCATTCGAGCACATCATAAACATAGACGAATATTTTGTCGTGATGTGTCATATGTGAATCGACCTATGAAAGGGTCATTTCCAGCACCTGCTCAAACATGTGGTAAGATACATCATACAAGACAGATAAAGTAGGTTGTAAAGGTGGGTTCCGTGTTAGTTCGATTCACTACATTACGACGCGCAGAGAATGAAAGGGGAATTAAGGTTATATTCCGTTATGGAAAACCACAGCAAGAGGAAACTGGGACTACGACCACGTGCAGCGTCTGGGCGAAACTTACGGCATGGCACACAAAGCTTTGCTGCCAGGGTCACCACACCTGAATAAGAATATGTACGTATCTCAAGTTGAACGCTTCGAAGGGTTCCACTGAACATGAACCGAAAATCGTCAATAGGGAACAGGATTTTTTGTGCACCAAAGAATAGTATCGGCAGTTAAAACAGTAGAGTTTGTTAACGATAGGGTGTCGCATATAGTTCTGAGAGGTGGCAGGTGTAATATCATCTGCATGAATTGAAGCAACATAAACCATGGTTTGAAGAAGAATGTTTAGATTTTTTATATCAAAGGAAGCAGGCTAAACTGAAGTGGTTACGAGATCCAAGCCAAACCAATGAAGATAATCTGAACAATGTAAGACGTGAAGCTAGCAGACATTTCAGGAACAAAAAAGTCATATGTGAAAGATAAATTTGAGGAACTTGAAACTAACAGTATGATCAAAAATATTAGGGACTTGTATAGGGGCATCAATTACTTCAAGAAGGGTTACCAGCCTAAAACTAATATAGTAAAGGATGAGAAGGATTATTTGTTTTCAGACTCCCACAGTATTTCGGCTAGTTGGAGGGACCATTTCTCCCAGCTATTGAATGTACATGGGGTTTCTGAAGTCAGGCAGATAGAAATACACACAGCAGAACCACCAGTGCCTCAGCCATGTGATTTTGAGTTAGAGTACAGTGTTGAAAAGCTTAAAAAGTTTCAGATCACCGGTTATTAATCAAGTCCCATCAGAATTGATTATGGCAGGGTGTAGAAAAATTTGCTATGAGATCCATAAACTTATTATTTGCATTTGGAATAAAGAGGAATTGCCTGAGGAATGGAAGGAGTTGATCTTTGTAGGACGATAAAAAAGAATGTAGCAATTATAGGGGCATAACAGTTTTGCCAAGTATGTACAATATTTTATTCAACATCCTACTGTAAAACATAACTACATACGAAAAGGTAATTATTCTGGATAATCAATGTGGATTTCGACGCAACGGGTCAATTAATAACTATATATTCTGTATTCGTCAAATACTTGAAAAGAAGTAGGAATACAACGAAGCAGTGCATCATCTGTGTATAGAATTCACGAAAGCTTATGATTCAATTAGGAGGGCGATCTTTTATAATATTCTCATTAAGTTTAGTATCGCTGTACTAGCTTGCCATTGCTACAACTATAGTGACTGCTAACTTAACTATAGCTACAACTGTCAACATATTTATTTGCAACGACTGATTTCAAGTAAGTAGTACAGTTACTGATCAAAATATAATGACAAAGAAACTGTTTTTGAACAGAGAGAGGGCTAGACAGACTGCTCAAGTTCCCTCTGTCAGCTGTGAGGAGACTGAGTCAGAGGCAGCATCTTCCAGCAGAAACAGTCCTGTGTCTGGAATAACAGAACACCTAACTCCCTTTAATGTTGGACGATACGACTAAATCTTTTCCAAAATTTAACGCAAAGGTGCGTGGCTTGTTGATCAAGTTTAGGCCCCCTGGTGAAGAGCAAGAACCGAAGGTAGCTGTTCTGCTATTCCCGACACAGGACTATTTCTGCTGGAGGATGATGCCTCTGACAAGGGCTCCTCCCTGCTGACAGAGGGAACTCGAGCAGTCGGTATAGCCCTGTCTCTGTTCAAAAAGTTTCTTAGTCATTATATTTTGATCAGTAACTGTACCACTTACTTGAAATCAGTCGTTGCAATTAAATATGTTGACAGTTGTAGCTAGAGTGCAGTTAGCAGTCACTGTAATTGTAAATATGGCAAGCTAGTACAGCTAGCAGTCACTGTAGCTAGAGCTCTTGACAGTATACTTTAGTTATAGCTGTCGGCTGTAGTTGTAGCTTCGGCAAGCTGGTGCAAGTCTCAACTCGCAAGCACTTCTAATCGCTGTAAAAGCATAAAGAAGAATATACCACTCCAGTTGAAACATCCTAATATTTACTGAGTCCCCCTAGAAATGTTACGACCTGTTTAAACCATTAGTCACAAACGCACGTGTTTCTAGGATGTAACTTACTGTCTGCGAATGGATTATATTGCCTAACGCTATATACAAAGAGTGAGTCATAACCTATTAGCACCGGAAGTTTAATGGAAGGGGAGAAACGTTTCGTTATATTTAAGGCCACCCACACAGTTAGAACAGTGTTAGTTTCATTCTCTAGTTTATATTCCACCACCGTCGCCACCTCTGTCGCTGCAACAGTGTATGAACAGAGACCTACAGTACTTGAACATGAAGAGTGAAGCAGATCGTCGTCAGACATTTGAAACATGGCAATTGGCCTTCATGGATAAGAATCACCTGGCAGCAACCGGATTTTATTACACAAACCGGAGTGATGTAGTTTGTTGAGCATTTTGTGGCCTAGAAATAGGCCACTGGCAAGAAGGAGACGACCCATTCAAAGACCACCAACGCTGGGGTCCGTCTTGTGGGTTCATTAAGGGCCTCTTTGCCGGCAACATCCCTATTGGTTCTACCGACCAACCCACTGCATCACCTCAACAGCCTGCCCGTAGCTACGACGTGTGTGGGTCTCAACGCAGTAAGTATACTTGTTTGTATCTTTTCTTTTGTTATGTGTGCGTCTTTTATAACCCTGCACTAATTTTCAATGTTCGTTTACAGCTACAAGTCATAAAATATTTAAACACGTGATAAGACAACACAGCTCTACCCAATGGGACGGCCCACTGTACTTGCAATTCTCCAAAGGCGAAGATCGAATACATTCTTTTAATACGTCGCCTCCCGCCACTAAGCAGTCTGCTAAGAGATTAAGCGATGCTGGCTTCTTCCATACCGGTAAGCACTTTTAACATAAGAGGGGTTTTATTAGGTAAAAAAGAACTCCTCAAAAATAACAGACTAATGTGAATTGTTTTCTGTTACAGGAAACAAGGATCTCATTTCGTCTTTCCACTGCGGCCTGACACTTAGCGACTGGGAGAAAATGGACTCTCCTTCACAGCAACACGCCCTTTACAGCTCTAAATGCATTTACTTACTTTATACAAAGGGCTTACGGTTTATTTTAGACAAAGCTAAAAACTCTAATTGCTTATTCGTTATTTACAGTGAGTGTTAAATGTGCTAAAACAGTGTGTGTGTGTGTGTGTGTGTGTGTGTACAAGCATCAACCGGTCCCCTCTTAATCCGCACAAACATCGGCAAATCTGGCGTCACTCTGTCTGCACACTGAGGACTTGTTCAGTCTTCAGAAGGGTGTGCTACTAGCTTGTCCCTAAACAGGTCTGCCAAATAGTTAAGGAAAGCGCCAACAGATGTCGCCGCTCTCCTGTTTCTACTGCAACGGGTCGCCCTAAGGTACTTTCTTCCCAGCGTTAGGAAACCTCACCCTGGCAAAGTGCAAGTCTGTCTCGCTAGCATCCGGGCTGGAAATACCTCAAGTAATTCAACTCCCTGTGTCTTTTTTACGTGTCTCGTCAGTTTTACCTTGTGTTTCCAGCAACATGTGTTTTGTTTTTAAACCGTAAGCACTGCTAATTCAGAGCTCTAGTAAGCAAACAGGTAAACTGGCTCCGGGTCCCTGCTAGCTGACCCTCGCTTGCAGTCGCGAGCTATGCCCGAAGGCACGGCTGGCAACCTGTCCCCTCCGTAATGTGCTAAGCGCCAGGGTGTCTAGACCCGTCTCGCTTTCATAACAAGCGCTCGTTCTCTTTTAATTTTTTGTATTTCAGTTTCTGTAGTCGGTAGCCCGACAAAATCATTTTATATGTTCTCTGTACACAAATGCTTTTCACGTAAGCCGTACAAGTTGTCTTCTAGCAAATAATTAGTGCTTACTAAGATTATCACTGTGTGTTTTAATGTAATTATGCGCTAAAAATTAACTTGTTCTGTGTTGTTAGGCCGTACAAAATTATCACTAGTAAATTATTACACAAACTGTTATTATACAGAGCTTTCATAAGTGCTTAAATTGTATTAACGCGTACTTAAAATATTACAGCGTTTTTAATATAATTATTCGTTAAAAACTAACTTGCTATGCGTTGTAAAGCCGTAGAAAATTATAAGTAGTAAATTATTATACGCAGTGTTATTATATATTTTTTATTAGCGCGTATTTTAATGTAATTGTATGTTATTAAATTAAGTGAATTTGCATACTACCCCCAAAACAAACTCATAAAAAACGCAGTAATAATTGCAAGTGTAGTAACTTGTTACGCAGAAAAAAATCGTTTGTTAAGCTTACGCATTAAAAAGCTGTGTTTCCTACGCTGTCTGCTTGCATCCCTCTGTCTGCTAGTTCGCCTTCAGGCTTTCAACACCGACTGTCTCTCCTAACTGCCAACCTGAAAACATTCCTTGTCTAGGCTAAGTGCACCGTTACATTCTGTCCTAAAAAAGTAAACTCATATGCCCCGTTCTACAAACATTTTTCCATACTTGTTAGCTAATTTAACTGTATTACAGCAATTGTGTTTTAATAAATAATCAATAATTGTAATTGTAAACTTGCGTGTCTTTATTTACTATCCTTATTACTATAACATATTTATTCCTAGGGAGGGATCGCCCATTACGTATCGGGGGTTACCTTTTCCCTTCCATTAAAAAAAGGTTCGAACCTAGCAATAATAAATTTAAAAAGAGCGCTCTAGTCGCCATATTATAAAATAGCGCTCTAGTCTCTAAATTAAAAATGGCGAACTTTAAAGTTCCAAATTTTTAAAAATTGCGCGCGTCCACCATATTGTAAAAAGTTACGTTATATTCAAGTCATATTGTAAAATGGTGGAGTTCGAAAATAAAAAATTAAAAAATTGCGCGCGTTCGACATAGTGTAAAATGGCGCCCATCCAAGATGGCGGCCAAATAGGTGCGAGGTAGTCTCGGAAGCAAAACAGAATGGTTACAGACGCCACGCCGTCTGGGAAAAAAGTAATTTGCATAATAATTAGATCAATTGCATATAAATCAAGATCGTACGAATATTAATTATATTAATTGCATATGAATCAAGGACGTATGAATATCAATTAGATAATTTGCATATCAATCAAGGCCATATGCATACCAATTAGGTAATTTGCATATTAATAATTTCATTTCCATACTAATTAGGGACGGGGAAGGTCACTGACCTACTTCCGGGTATCAAAGGGTTTGTCACGTGACCCGTGACGTCATCGGGTCGGTAAAACGCCACTATTACTACTGTCCGTCATGTTTCCTGGTAGGAATGGTTTGAAACAATTAGATGCTCTATCGCCACTTCTTTTTAATTTTGGTTTAGAATACGCCATTAGGAGGGTTCAGGTAAACCAGGATGGCTTGAAATTAAACGGTGTACATCAGCCTCTGGTTTATGCGGATGATGTTAGTATACTGGGGGGAAGCATACATACTATAAAGGAAAAGGAAAAGTGGCTAGTAAGAATACTGGACTAGAAATAAATGCTGACAAAGCTAAGTACAGGTTCATGTATCGAGATCAGAATTCAGGAAGAAGTCACAGTATGAAGATTGATAATAGTTTCTTTGAAAGGGTGGAAGAGTTCAAATATTTGGGAACATCTTTAAAAAAAATCAAAATTCTATTCAGGAAGAAATTAAGAGCAGACTGAAGTCAGGTAATGTTTGCTACCATTCTGTGCAGAATGTTTGGTTTCCAGTTTGCTGTCGAAAAATTTAAAGATTAAGATATAAAGAACTATAATTTTGCTTGTTGTTTTTTATGGGTGTGATACTTGGTCGCTCACATTGAGGGAGGAACGTAAGTGGAGGGTGTTTGAGAATAGGGTGTTGAGGGGATTATTTGGGCCTACGAGGGACAAGACAACAAGGGATTGGAGAAAAGTACATAACGAAGAGTTCAGGGATCTGTACGACTCATCAAATATTGTGTGAATGATAAAATCGAGAATGTGATGGGCTTGGGTTGTAGCGCATATGGGAGAAAGGAGAGGTGTATACAGGGTTTTGGTGGGGAGTCCTGAGGAAAAGAGACCCGTTGGGAGACCGAGGTGTAGATAGGAGAATAAGATGGATCTTCAGGAAGTGGAATGGACTGGATCGAGCTGGCTCAGGATAGGGACAGGTGGCGGGCACTTGTGAATGCAGTAATGAACCTTCAGGTTCCATAAAATGCGGGGAATTTCTTGACTAGCTGCAAACCGGTTAGTTTCTCAAGAAGGATTCTGCTACGTGGAGTAAGTCAGTAAGTAGATAAGTAAGTAATGTGTTAATTACCAAATTAAAACCTGGTAGTAACTCAATTGACACTACTGCACTAAAATTATAGTTGTATGGGTTTCCTTGCCGCTCTGGTTTCTAACATTTTCCAACCCCAGCAATGACTATTATCACTGTAAATTTATACTGTATTAAATATATTAATAAGTAACTGTAAAATTAGGACTGGGTAATAACTTGATGCCTGTCCCAATGGTCGCGCGGTCTAAGGCGCAGGACTGTGACAGCTCGCCTGCTGAGATCGTGGGTTCAAATCCCACCGGACGCATGGATGTCTGTTTTGAGTGTTGTTTTGCCAGGTAGAGATTTCTGCGACAAGCTGATCACTCGTCCAGAGGAGTCCAACCAACTGTGGTGCGTCATGGAGTGTGATCTAGAAACGTCGTGAATGAGGAGACCCTGGCCGACTGGGAGCTGTTGCGCCAAATAAAAAAAAAAATAACTCACAACACTGCCGCACTAAATTATAGCTATATGTAAGCTTCCTTACCGATCTAGTTGTTAGTTTTCCAATCCCAGCAATGACTATTACCAGTTCGTTTATACTGTAGCAAAGATGTTACTACTGTTTACAAAATTAGAACTGGATAGTAATTCATAAGGTTCGTCATCCTCATTGTGTTCATAAACTTTAGACCTAACTATGTTAGCTTAGTCATAACATAAAATAGCAGAGTCCCCCCCCCCCTCCCCCAATTATCCACACCTCCCTAACTCTATGACATATACAAGATCTCGTGCCCACCTCACCTACAGCCCATATAAGTTTTGTATAACTGCTTAATAAGTATTTCATGTACAACCTGAAGATGACCATTGTCAAATGCCAAAACATGTAGTTGTACCTTATATAAAAATAATATATATACCCTTACCATTAAATAAAGTTGGTAGTAATTCCATGAAAACTTAGTGTCAAAACCGAGTTGCAGATCCTGATCCAGGGGTGAGGTGTACTGGAAGGGTACAGAATATCTTCTTTTATCCTTCTTTCCCTTCCAAGAAATTAAGATTTACTCATATGCCACTGTCGAAGGTGGTAATTATCATTATTATTATTATTATTATTATTATTATAAAAATAGTTTAAACTATAAAGACCTCATAATAGAAATAAAGTGCAAGTGGAATGTGAAAGCAAAAGTGATACAAGTCATAATAGGGGCGACTGGAACCATCAAAATCAGTCAATTCCTGAGCAACATACCAGTAAAGCACGAAATTAAGGAACTGCAAAAAAAAAAAAAGCCATATTGGGCACTGCTCATAGACTAGGGAAAGTGCGAATGTAAAAGAACAAAACATATTTCATGGACAATATACCATTACACATGGCACAAATTGTTAATACAGTACAGCTGCAACACTACATACACTAGAAACATGGTTTGTTTCAGACATATAATTGTAAATACCCTGCATAAAGGTGACAAGGTTAACAATTATAATAATAATAATAATAATGGCTCAATGGGTATGGGAGAGGTAGTACCTTTGTAAGGGGCTGACCCTGCACTGGTCCTCACCAGCCCAGGTGTGCAGTAGTGCCACTTGAGGCACCAGCCATTCACTTCCCTGCACAAAAGACTGTCCATTCGTAGTGAGTAATTACATCCGACCAGAGGTGAACCTGTTTAAATGGAACACGACGGATCTAGAAGAGTAAACCTTGAAAAAAATCCCCTAGTCCAAGGTGTAAACTACTGTGCCGAGGGACTACAGATGCATCTGCGTTGGAGGGTAAGAAACCAAGAACAGTGAACTTCAAGAAGTGGCGACCCTTGGATTCAAGCAGCCTTACTGCAGCAGGCGGGTCTATACTGCAGTGGACAGAATACATCCCTAGCTACTTGTAGGACAGTGATGATGATTAGAAAACAAGATAACACACAACCAGGAAGAAGGAAAGAGCAGAGATCCTCTGACAGCACTGAAGAGAATCATAACCATACCCAGGAAACTCAACATGGACCATCTCAAAGTCCACCTAACATCGGAGTTGGCAAGAAAATGGAAAGAAATTGAACAAATGAATCCGATGGAGCTGACAGGAGATAAAGGAAATTTTGTGGTGTTCCACGTGCATTAAAGAAAAGACATTAAGAGAAAACTAAAAGGAAGCATATAAATTATGGAGAGAGAGGAACCCAATGACGAGAACGAATATAGATGCAAAAGCATTGTTAAACCAGAAGAACTACATATTAAAAGCTAAAAGAATAACGGCTGTTGAAATTGATGAGATAAAAGAAAATGTTAGACTTAAACTAGGGGATGACAGTAGATTACACAAATGGATTGAATGGTGACAAAATGGATACAAATGTTATAGAGCAACAGAAGAGAGACCAAGAAAATGACAGTACTGGCTATGGTAAATCAGAGAATAACAAACACCAAAGTGCTGAAGGAGAGCAGCACACAGTTAAGAACAAGCTAAAGGAAGACCTTCAAATAATGTGACATAAGGTGAGGTTCCTACATGTGTCTGAAAGGGAGAAGCTACCAAAACTAAAAACAAACATCATATTGATAAAGCTTCAAGGAGAAATAAATGGAGTAACTGAAAAACTTTTAGAAGAAGATGAGATGAATAAACCAGATATAAAAAACCTGATATACACTGCAGCCACAATCATGACACAAACACTGAATGAGCCCAGCAAAAGAAGCAAAAATAGAAGAGATGTTAAGTTTTGGAAAATAAGAATGCAGAAACAGACAAGCAGCTGGAGAAAAGAGTTATCAATAATAGCTGAAAATGGAACAGCATCTGATAATGGAAAGCTTAACAGGAAAAAGAGAAAGATTTTTTAAAAACACAGTGGCAAACGCTAGGGAAGCTGCACAGTTGACAGAAACATTGAAGCAGAAAGTGCAAGCAAAAGCCCAATGAATTAGACGGTATGAAAAAAGGGAAAACCAGTACAGTCAGAATAAGATGTTTAAAGATGCCACTAAAAAATTTTACAGAAATCTTGGCATGAAGAATATAGAGGCCAGAGAACCTCCCTCTATGGCAGAAGCAGAGACTTACTGGAAGTCACTATGGGGAGAAGAAGCACAGCATAATGAAAGAGCAGAATGAATAAGAAGGAAACAGAAAAGGAAAGTGAGTCATGTGGATTGGATGCCTATACAGATTATGGAAATTACTTCATATTTGTCTAAACCTCACAATTGGAAATCTCCTGGAAATGATCAAATACAACATTACTGCCTTAAAGCTTTCCCAGCCACTCACAGGCATATAACAAAAATCTTCAATGCAACAATAGAGGAACCAGAGAAGGCACTCGACTGGCTAACCACAGGAATAACTTATTTGATACCAAAAGCAGGAGACAGCAAGGAAGTCAGAAACAACCGACCCATTACATGCTTAACGACCATGTACAAAACCCTAACAGGAATAATAGCTAAAAGAATCTTCACACATTTGGAAGAGCACAGCTTACTACCAGCAGAGCAAAAAGGATGTCACCCTGGAAGTAACGGTTCCAAGGATCAATTAATGATATCAAAGGCAATATATGAGGACTGCAGGAGAAGAAACAAGAACTTAAGTATAGCCTGGATTGATTACCAGAAAGCATTTGATAGCGTTCCACATAGCTGGGTGGAAAAGTCAATA
>Ga0131853_10022036_pt1 | contig 11539 bp, 3 predicted proteins | sample TergutLab28metaG_FD_92764 | JGI IMG/M metagenome (GOLD analysis project Ga0131853, IMG submission 92764) | Labiotermes labralis P1 segment gut microbial communities from Petit-Saut dam, French Guiana - Lab288 P1 (version 2) (version 2) | ecosystem: Host-associated > Arthropoda: Insects >...
TGGCGGACGCTTGTGAGTGCGGTAATGAACCTTCGGGTTCCATGAAATGCGGGGAATTTCTTGACTAGCTGCAAACCAGTTAGCTTCTCAAGAAGGACTCTGCACCATGGAGTAAGTAAGTGCATGTTTGTAACAAACCCACCAACTATAGGCTTCATGGCTTCGAAGGGAAGGTTTCTTTCATTACAGTCTATCTAGCTTCAGAAAAACAAAAGCCCTCCTGATAAGTTCATCAAATGAAGGAAGGAAAACTGAGACATTAATTGTGACACTGGCATCTGACAAATGCCGAGATATGTAATTTTCTTACAAAAAGTAAAGACAAAGAGTACAGAAGTGTTGTAAGTAAATTTAAAGGGAATAATTCTACTGGCTCGACATAGGGACTGGAGGGATGTTTGTCCAAAACCTCCCAGCTGCAGCACCATAACCAGTCCCAAGTCCGGGTGGCATTATAGGGCCCAGTGGTGGCTTGCCAGCGATTTGCAACAGACCCCGACCTAAAGCAAGCTAGGAAGTATGTCATCCTCGTTGTGTGTGTGAAACTTGGAAAACTGTATGTAGTCAAACACAACTTGTGTTTGACTACATACAATTTTCCAAGTAAAGCAAGCTATTTACCCAATGGCTACAGACAGCTCACACCGATATATTCTGCTCCAGGACACACGCCTTTGTGCATCGGTGGAACAAATAATAATTAAATGCCAGTGATAAGTATTGGAAAGTCGGATGTGTACCTCTGCTACAAGTTTGCCACGTGTCTATCGTCTGTCGAGGTCAGAATAAAGTACTCGGCACCAGGGTAGCTGTTGCCTCCTGTTTTAAAATTTCCTTGTATATTCTTAATATTTACAGGAAACCGTTACATGGCGTGAATTTGTATGAAATTGTGATTGCGGATCGCCCCTTGCATAATTTAGGGTGATGTATAATACGATTATCTGTCGAAACTCTAACTACAGTTAAACATTAAATATTTTTGATTGAAATTTGAGAGGATATTCAGCTGAATGGAAAGATCTATGCCAGTCACGGAAAATAAATGTCAGATTTGAGCCAGTAAGAGAAGTAAATTCATTAAATACTGAATAATAATTTGTTCCCGTTACGACGACAGGAATGTGTTCACTATGGATGCTGCCTCGTGTGGGAACGAACAGAAAGCCTTTATGGAGGGTACAGAGATTTATCGGGTATGGAATTAAACTGTAACCTTTGAACAATAAAGTAAATTTTCCGTTGTTGGTGAGAAAATATGTTGTCACGATTCGTGAAAGAGCATTTTGTATTAATTAGGGTTAATACTGTTTAGTTAAGTCCATCAATCTGCAGGGTGAAAATAAAAATAGAGTCGTTCATTAAGAGTACTTCTATTAACAATTATAGTCAATCTTTCTACATGGTGTTCTTTCTTGTAAAAACGTAAACAATCTAGGGGCCCCTTGAAAAGACTTTTGTTCTGAACAATGACGTATGAGATAAAAGAAGTAATTATCTGCTACAAAACATCAGTCGTCATTTACAAATTGTTAAGGTGTTTATACGTCATGTATTGATTGTAGCATCCAATTGCGGGATTCAACTGTGCGAGTCAAGAAGCGGCTGGTTACGCCTGCGCTACTGTTATCGATGTGACCCGCACAGCACACGAGATGGCGGTAAAAACTAAAGGTGCAACGAAAGAGAATGGTAGTGCCACTACTTCCGAATGTTAGTTGGGTGGTCTAACTCGTCAAGAGCAGGACACGAAAAGTTCGTCAGCATTAACTCTCAGCTTTGCAGGTCAGTGACTTCTCAGGGATTTTAAATTGATTGATGATGGCAGATTTAACATTAAATTTAAAAGTAAAAGCCACAAGCCAATAAATTTTGGGGTTATGTTTCCTTCAATGAAGGGGTAAATGTCATGCATTTTAGAAGTCTGCATGTGTCAGTTTCTAGGGACTTGATGTGTTTTTCAGGAAGTTCTTCAGTTGTCGTGAGGGGAAACATACTTAATTTCGTGTGCTGTTAGGCCTAATTGCTTACAAATTTCAGGAAATAATATTGCATTTAGGCGCTAACTGAATATACTATACAGTTACAGATCAGCATCCAATCAATAACTTCAGTTACTTGCACACACGTGCTTTTATTAGGGCAGTTTTTGTGTCACTGTGTCACTATTCATCGAAGGGTGTCCGGAATTCCTGTTTCCGTGTAGCCTAAGTCTTTCACATAAAGATAGGATTGTTCTTGCGCATCATTAAGCATCACGCCATTGAAATGTGGGGGTACGAGGTGGAGCGGTTTATTTGAGGCCGAAAAGTCACGGGTTCGATTCCCGATGGGGTAATTCGGATTTTTTATTGACTTAATTCTTCCGGCTGTACTATGGCCTTGGGGGCGACTCATCCTGTAACGGAAATCAGAACTAGGGTATCTCCTAGAGGGTAAAGGTGGCCGGTGCGTTGATCTGACAACCTTACCATCTTCATGTGCCGATTTTTAGAAATCCTGGGAGCCTCAGCCTTCTGGAGATCTAAGGGCCTGTCTAGGCCTGTAATGGAATAGCTTTCACCATGAAAAAGTGGGAGGTTATCTCACACAGCTTTTAACTTCGGTATTGAACGTAGTTTAGTCGTCAGATTCACGATCCGGCCGCTCTGCACGCCGGGAAGGATTTGTCGGTGCCCAATGGTGAGAGTATTGGGTGGGTCCAAACCCGGTGCGGGCGCAGTGCAGAACAGCGAAGTCCGTACCCCTGATCGAAATCAAAACCAGACTGTGACATCGCTCAGCCCATACCCTAAACGCCATACTGACTGAGCTACCCCGGCGTCCGTTCGTCATAAGATGAAAGAAAACGCGACAGAAATATTAGTATGTGTTTATTTTTAATGGCCTCTCTTTAATTTGAAAGAGTTTTCTCAGTCTACGTTTAATCTAAAAAGTTCTTTGTAAAGCAAAATTTTAGTTTTGTATAAACAGCTGAAGGTTTTAAGAACTTCTTTAATAACAAAAAACAATGAGATGGAAATTAAATAACCCTACTTATTCTTAGAGACTTTTCTCCTAATATCTTTGACAAAAATAGACCATTAACATATGATTTGTTCAAAATGATGCAGAAGATCTGCGCCAATGCTAGGGACAGCCTGCTTTTTCCACTTCCGTCTGGTACCGTTAAACTGATTGTACGGCTACCATGTTCTTCGAAACCTTAATGTCGGGACAAGAGGTCTCAATTGCCCAACCTCAAAAGCTTACTACTTTTGTTCCTATAAATTTGAAAACGCAAAGGAACATTTATAGGCATACGTAAGTTACAATTTTGTAACATTTACTCATGAAGATCTTCAAATCTGAAGTTCCTCCCATATCATAAACCTGACGAATTTTGTGATAATATATTGATTTGATGCAGTATAATAATAATAATCATGTTGAGTACTACATCCTAGGATAGGTGAATATTTCCCAGCCAAATCTGAGAAGTGAGAAATTCGATGATGATGATGATTATGATGATGATGATGATGATAATAATAATAATAATAATAATCCTGTTGAGTACTACATCCCAGCATAGGTGAATATTTCCCAGCCAAAACTGAGAAGTGAGAAATTCGATGATGATGATGATTATGATGATGATGATGATGATGATAATAATAATAATAATCCTGTTGAATACTACATCCCAGCATAGGTGAATATTTCCCAGCCAAATCTGAGAAGTGAGAAATTCGATGATGATGATGATGATGATGATAATAATATTAATAATAATAATAATAATCCTGTTGAGTACTACATCCCAGCAGCATAGGTGAATATTTCCCAGCCAAATCTGAGAAGTGAGAAATTCGATGATGATGATGATGATGATGATGATGATGATAATAATAATAATAATAATAATAATAATAATCCTGTTGAGTACTACATCCCAGCATAGGTGAATATTTCCCAGCCAAATCTGAGAAGTGAGAAATTCGATGATGATGATGATGATAATAATAATAATAATAATAATCCTGTTGAGTACTACATCCCAGCATAGGTGAATATTTCCCAGCCAAATCTGAGAAGTGAGAAATTCGATGATGATGATGATTATGATGATGATGATGATGATAATAATAATAATAATAATCCTGTTGAGTACTACATCCCAGCATAGGTGAATATTTCCCAGCCAAATCTGAGAAGTGAGAAATTCGATGATGATGATGATGACGATGATGATGATGATAATAATAATAATAATAATAATTTCAGACGACAAACACTTTACACGGACTTGCAGTACGTATTAAACCAGTCCTTGTTATGATGACTTAGTTCATTTAAGAAATTTTCTTAACTACATGAGTTAAATCTCCGGAATCGAATCCCGGTGGGGACGAGATTTTCCGCCCGTCCAGACCGGCCCTGGGGCCCACCCAGCCTCCTGTACAATGAGTACCGGGTCTTTCCCGGGGGTAAAGTGCGGCGGGGCGTGCAGGTGACCACTCACCACCTTCTAGTGCCGCGGTCATGGGAGAGTAGAGCTATACCCTTACCCACCCTCTGGACCACACCGGGCCTGTAACGGGAACACTTTACCTTTACCATTTTTACATGAGTTAAATTCCGTCGAATGACAGGATTGTTATTAAATGTTAACTGGGAAGGATGCAAAGTGAAGAAGACACAGTTCATTCATAGTAATATCATAAAATTTAACTGGGGGTACTGAGAGAACTCCCCTCCCTCCCCCCCCCCCCAAAAAAAATCCATCAGTAATTCTCAGGATCGCTGCTCTCTGTATCGAAAATCCAGTTCTGTATCTCCCAAATAAGACGGAGCGCCAAACACTACATCAACAATTTCGGTGCTGTTTTGCAGCTTCCTTGAAAGGATTGAGGAAGCACATGAAAATCATGCATACGGTAATTAATAACTCAAGTTTTTATCACTCAAAAGTACGTCAGAGCTTCCTATTGCCTCCTATTCATATGATACTGGGGTTCCTTCTCGCGGGTATAGAGGCCAGGAAGTGAAGTTGACCACACACCTCTATCTAGTGCCAAGGTTAAGACTGACAGAACCTACAATTTTACATCTGTTCCTTCTACACGCCTTTCTAGTGCGTACAGCGACAACGTTAATTTTTCAACTCACAATAAACATCGGTATTTCTTACACAGCGTTCATCGACTGCTCTTTCAAATGGAAGCACACTCTGTCTTCTGTGACACACACACACAAACACACATATATCTGTCTGTAAATAAATGTTTTATTTTGTTTTAATTATTGTGCAATAACTACTTAAGTATCTCAAATATGTTATTTATTTATTTATCATCTTACACAGTGCTCAAAGTGAATCCACACAGGGAATTGTCGGTCAGTCCTGCTCCCGAAGTGCACCCTGGTTTTACTTTTTCGTAAGCCTTGATTTTCTCATGACAGTGACCATGAGGATCATTGTCTTGTAACGTCGCGTGGTTTGGTAAAAACTTTCCCTTTGGTTGGGGGGGAGGGAATCTACAGCCTATGTTTTCAGGGCTGGTACCCTGAAGACAGAGGCAGCAGTTTCCATTTAAAAGTCGGTCAAATTTACCGAGATGCGTGCCGTCGCATCCCAGAAGACGTTAATGTCTCTCATAACTGTCACAATGCCAGTTGCAGGAAGATACGAAGCTGAATGGCCTAATACCTGCGTGATTCTATTCTGTGTATTGCATATCCTTAAAGAAACAGAACAAGAGAAGGAAAAATTCATATTATTTATTCATTTGTGATGTTACTATCTTTTTCTCAGGTATTTAAATCAAAGCTAACTATACACACCACCTTCTTCATTCTTTAGATAATTTGCACCTTGCCCGAATATAACATTTGTGAATGACGTATAATCCTGAATATAAACAGACATTTCCCTAGATAGCTCGACTTTGTAATAGAGACACAGTGTCAAGAAGAATATGTGTTCTCATATATGATGATGTGTAATAAGGTAGAAATTTACCATTATTTCGGAGAAATGCTTATCTTTTCTGTACCAAAAAGATAAAAGAGGGCAGTTTCCTTCGAAGGGCTGATAAAGTTACACCATACTCCATCACGTTTCACTACAAGAGACTCAGCCATGATATCGAATATCGGGGTACAGTGTATGTTTTCTTTCAGGTATGATTGGAATGTGTAGTAGTTTAATTAAACCTGTTGCCGCAAAGAAACATTATGTGTTTTATGGAAACCGAATGTTAGGATAATCTCAAAAAGTGAATGTTAATCTTTTCCTAGGAGGCAATTTGGACCATTAATGAGGATGAAAGGGTTTGCTCCAAATTAGCTCATCACCTAAGTAAGTCTAAGTCTGCTTGACTTCAATTTCCGGCGGTCTCACGCGTCGCCCCTGGGCGCGGTGTGATACAGATTGCTGAGTCCCACGGGGTTTGTATAATGGAATAGTAAATTACGTCGCTGTTACGACAGTAATATCGTGGCTGCTTCTCATTTCGCTACAAGTACAGCAATTAAAGAGATAGATCCTCACGCATCACATATGCACGCATTTGTCTTCCCTTGTGCCGTTGTAGCATGCTCATTTTGTCCACACGTTGAAACTAATTGTTTTTGTCGTCTGAATGTATGAGCCAACACTGTGCGATAAGCTGTACATGTTAGTACGTATGCCTATTCAATATTCGTTTACCTAATTAACAATCCATCCTATATATCGGAATACAGAGTCTAAAGCCAACTGGTGGAATAATTACTCAATAATAAGTTTAGATCGACCAATTAGCAGCAGTGAGCTAATCTGAGTCACTCTCACGAAATCCGCCTGAAGATACTGTGAAAACCATCCATTGCTCAGGCAGGATAACCAAATTCTACGTCATGCTTTAACTTCAAAATTTTCGATTGCGACTGACGAGTGCTACACACTGGAAAGTGAAGTTAATTCATTTCACGCTAGATTACTTTCAGTGTACTGCACAGATGATAGCATAAGATGATTAACAGTTTAAATAATTACTATATATATAACTCCCTGCAACATTAAGAAATTCCGCATTTGGCCCACAGAGTTAATTTACGGAATTTTAGGAAAAAACAGCGATGGTTTAATTCCTAAACGTCCTACATACCTCAAGCATTTGTGTACTCTTTCTCAGTCTTTCAAATAATGGGCTAACACAAATACAGGCACATCTTATATAGCTTAATTTTGTGTGTCACAATCCCAATTCGTACCCCTTTTGTAAGCACAGTATTTCAGTTCCCTTTCAGAGATGCTTTGGAAATTCCATCTTTTTACGCTGGTTTACGTGGGGGCAATTTAAAGCCATACCAATCTACACAGCTGCCTGGGGCCTCACCTTCGAAGGGAGAGGGTGGGGGAGCAAAAGTACAATTTCATTTCAGATTTTGTTTTAAACATAATTTATATGTACCGCCTCTCTGCGTTGCCACTGCATGGCTAAGTGTCGCCATATTTATTAATTAACTGCGATGGTAAATGTCTTTAAATGGTCCCGGTTTTGTGGTCACCTTCTTCACAGGTTAATATATTCAATGTTGCATTCTTTTCAATGACGATGTCCTGTTGTGTTATTGTTACGCAATTATTTTAAGATAACTTAGTCAAACACAACTAGTTTCAAAATAAAAATACCCACATTTGTTCTGTCCTTTAATAATCAATGTTGCATTCATTTAAATAACTTCAAATGATCTGTATATTCGTATTCGTTGCATGAAGTGCCTGCAGTAAAATGAAACTCTTTCGCTGCCCCAGATGCCTTCAAATAAGCTTGCGCCTTAGCAAAAATCTCTCTGGTACAAGTATCTGTATATTTTGCTTTGTTTCGATAGCCAAAAAGTCGATTTAATTACACTGAAACACCACTCTGAAGTTCTGACAGTTCAATTAAAATTGCATTCAACTATCGATCAAATACAATAAAATTACGCAACGCCTACATTAAAACAAAAACTTAATAATGGAAAGAATGTTATAATGAATGATGGGGAAATAGGATAACTGATTGGGCTTGAGTAATTAACTGACCTGAATTCCTATGATAATATAAGAATCATGACACTTAGACGGGGAAATGTACGTATTAAACGATAACAAACCATGTTGGTGTTAGTCAGGGAACAAGAAGTTATTGTGTATTGGGCACTAATGATCGAACGTATTAACACACATCATTGAACTGAGTCTCGTTTGAGAAGCTATCAGTTTCGCAGCCACTAAAGAATTCTACGCCATTTCGACAGTTAATCACAGTGTCGATTGAAGCCCCCCTCTGATCCTATCCTGAGCCACATAAATCCAAACACCACCTCTTCATCTTCATCTTCACCAACTTTAATATTGCCATCCAGTCTACGCTTTCATCTTCCAAAGGTCTGTTCTCTTTAATTCTTCCTACAAAAATATTGCACTACCTTCTTATTTCTCCCATGCATACTATGGGTCCAGCCTACTGATCACCATAACAATACTTGATGAAGAATATAAATTAATATACTCAACATTATGTAGTTTTCTTCGGTTTTCTCTCTGGTATTACTTCTTGGATCCAAATATTCTGCCCAGAAAACATCCACATTGGTACATTTTCGGCCAACGATACTGTTTTGAGTCAAAGTAAGTAATTAAATTTGCTAGGAATGAACGCAATGTGAGTTGTTTAGTGGAACAGGCACAACGTCCTATTTGTCTTGGTTTTGTTGTGTACGCAGCACCAACGTCATTCTTTTTCTTGCTTATTTCAATGTTTCTTATGTCTGCAATATTTCCTACAGGTAGAAGTTTGAATTTAAAAAACTCAAAATAAATAATCCAGTATTTTAAATTATGTATTCAATATTCACGTGCCTTGTGCAGGAGAAAGCGTAATTACGTAGGAAGAAATATGTGAATCTGTTATTCAGAAATCGCAGCCGCAGTTTTATCGTGGCCTCTATGTTATTGCAAATACAGTATATTATTTCTGGACTTCTTACGAAAGAGCGAATCCCAAACTGAAACAAATTTAATACTAATTAAAGTTATACTTTGCTTTAGTTATTATTCTACAAATATTAAAATACTCAAATCGTCATATCAAAGTGTATGATAAAACACATCTTTAGTTACTATAGATCTTCCTATTCTTGTAGGTTCATACGTTAAATATTCTGCATCAGTTTTAAATAAAATTCAAAAGCAATGTTTTAAACAATTAGACCGACAAACAAATTTCACTTATTTATTGTTTTGTTAATTACACTCACAGCCATAAAAGGGCGGAGCAACTGCGACTTTTGTCTCAGAATCGCTTCTATTAGGAGGGCAAAATTAAGATGTAAAATATGCTACGTACTACATACAATAGTGTTGGTATATAGTGAATCGATTAGTTTATTATTCGTTTTGACTATTAGGCACTTTTTAAGGCCAGTGAGAAGAACGACCATTAGCTTTATCGTGTCTAACCGCCCGTCCGTCCGATCTCATGAAAGAATTCGGCTTATAAAAAACAAGTTTCCTTGAATTTTTAGTAAAACCTGTCCACAGCTTTGAAGTTTGTTTCAAATACGACAAAAATAAAGGATATTTTATATAAAATGTACGTACCTTTATGTTAATATCTCGCCGTTTACGATAGGTAGAAGAAATAACATATATTACTGTTTAAGAGGTAAGCATGGGAAAAACGTAGGGCTAGAAAAACAGTTCACCATCGAAACATGATGTTACACAACGTACCAACCTAAGTAAAACACAAGACAATTGTGGTCTTGTTTCGACGGCTTTGGAGAGTCAGTTGTTTCACTCTGCCCTTATGACACATGTTTACTATGAATGTTCTCCTTACTCTACGTAGCAATCGAGCATGATAAATTGCAAGTCTGTTGTCAAGTGCACAGGAAACTTCATATTACTTGTGCAAACAACATGGGAAGACATACACACCAAAACACCGGCATTTTTAATGTCATTCATCCAATTACACGCGAATCTAAAATCTATCGACAATAGCGGATACTTGATGACGACGTTTTTCCATATTCACTTTTTCGGTCATATGTGTTTTAAGAAAACTGAAAAAAGACTACTTTTCCTGATGCAGGAAAGCATTCTTTTGTGTTTGGACATTGTAGTAGTAAAAAATTTTACTTTCATTCCTAAGAGTTCAACAAGAATAATTTCTTAATAAAAATAGAGGAAGTACAGAATTTTGATATCTGTAATACACCATAATCAATATTACACTTGGGGGCACCTTTGACAATGATTCTTGTAACTATCGCATTACGTCGAGTATTTTAACATACTTCAATGTAAATAAGCTGTTCAAATAAATGGTAGAGTTACATTAAAAGGATAACAAAGTAATTTGTTAACATCGAATGTAACGGAGAGAAATGAGTTTAGAGTCATAAGTATAATTTTTCTTTTAAAGGAAAGTTATTATCCTTCACTGGCTTTTGAATAAATTGTTTGGGAGAATGTAAATCAAATTTGCTTGGGTGAAGATCGGATCCGTTGATAGGCCTTTGTAAATACCGCAACGAAACTTCGGTTTCATAAAAGGCGGATAATCTTCAGACTAATCGAGCTACAATTAGATTCTCAGTAAGAGATTTCCTAGAAAAACATCTTTAGTTATGTACTTCCTTGCATCGAGAGAAATGACTTTGTTCACTCTAAACGTACGAATAAGTAACAACATAGAGATTGCGCGGTAAAAGTACTTGAATAATTAAAGAATTTTGTGGTTCAGATGGTTTTTTTTTAAATAGGCAGGAAAGGACTGGACTTTTATTATATGCCAGACACGTTGTAGAAGCGGTCGTTTGTATGTAGCGAAATTCTGCTGCAGAAGGACGTCAGAGGAGTAAGATTAATACTGTAGTAGTTAAACCTCTGCATGAGAGAAAAAATTTACTTGCCGTTATTCTTTGCTCAGGATTATCCAGATATATGTGCGCGAGTTATGAGCCATAACCACGTTTTTGGAATGGCAGTGGTTACACGGAATAAAATAATAACAGTACAGGATAAGATCTTTGTAAGTATGAACATCTCAAGACGGACGCATTGCATTCATCGTTGATATTGGCATGGCCTTAGCTTTATATTAGGAGAGCGTAAATTCTTCTCAGTTGTGTCTTTGACCCTTTTGAAGCACTTCTCTCTTCCCTTCTGAGCTCATTATTCAGGAGAGACTAACAAAAATATATGACGTACCTAATTTTATGGACGGCACTTCAATTTCATAAAGAACTAGATGGATGTTCCACAGTATTTTAAATTACAGTATGTTGAAAACATAACAAATTTCACGATTTGTTTAGATTATCGTATCAAGAATTAAAGTGTGACAAAAAACTGGGTAAGTTTAACCTAAAAAAATTGTCATTATCCCCCCCCCCCCCCCCCCCCCCCCTCGCCCTCAAACCAAAAAAAATAATATATTGCTCCTTCTCTTTCACCCTATTTTTTTCCATAAAAATATTTATAAATTTTTCATTTCTGTCTCCTTTTTAAATAAAA
>Ga0131853_10022037_pt1 | contig 11538 bp, 7 predicted proteins | sample TergutLab28metaG_FD_92764 | JGI IMG/M metagenome (GOLD analysis project Ga0131853, IMG submission 92764) | Labiotermes labralis P1 segment gut microbial communities from Petit-Saut dam, French Guiana - Lab288 P1 (version 2) (version 2) | ecosystem: Host-associated > Arthropoda: Insects >...
CCTTTACTTGTTCCAGTAACATCTACGAAGTCACCTTCTGCAAAAACATCAACCTTAACCTCTTGACCTAATTCGTACTCGGCAACGTCTAAGTTGCGGAACTCACGAATGAAGCGCTTAGGAGCTGTATTTGCTTTTGTAACGTGTCCTTGTTCCGGCTTTGTCGATAACTTTTCACGCTTATCTTCAAATCCTAATTGAACAGCTTCATAGCCATCGGACTCCATTGTTTTTAATTGTAATACAACATTAGGATCAGCTTTGACAACAGTGACTGGAATTTGAATTCCTTCTTCAGAGAAGATCTGAGTCATACCGATTTTTCTACCTAAGATTCCCTTAGTCATAGGTTACACCTCTTTTCTTTTTTATATTTTATAATTTGATTTCGATATCTACGCCAGCTGGTAAGTTAAGTCTCATTAACGAATCAACTGTTTTAGAGCTTGGTTCTAAGATATCGATAAGTCTCTTGTGAGTTCTCATTTCGAATTGCTCACGCGAATCCTTATATTTATGAACCGCTCTTAAGATTGTGTAAACTTGCTTTTCCGTTGGTAATGGGATAGGTCCCGCTACCTTCGCGCCCGTTTTTGCTACACTTTGAACGATCTTTTCAGCTGACTGATCTAAAATTCTGTGATCATAAGCTTTCAATCTGATTCTAATCTTTTGTTTTGCCATCGTACTGCCTCCTTCCGTCTACTTGTAATAGACTCGCTCCGCGAAAATAACTCCACACACCTGCCATGGCAAATCGGCCTGGCGTGTCGACAACCTCTCGCATCCTAGCTATAGTCAACCTGAACAATTATACAGAAGTCGTCAGGCATTTGCAACCTTTTTTCATCAAAAAACTTATTTTTTTTAATGAAACCTTTTTCCAACTTAAAAAGTCATCAAAATCCGAGCAAAACCAACACGAAAAGCTGTGTTATCAGCCAAAACAAAAGCAAGCCACGCGCGACTTGCTATCCCCATTATTCGTATATCTCTTGTCTATTACAGGTCATGAAAAATTGGTTGCATCTTCTCAAACGTACAAAATTGAGTAAAACCTATTTCTTTTAACGTTTCCCGACAGGCTTCAATGTGAGCGCCCAGGTGCTCTTTTTGATGGGAATCACTGCCAATCGTCAAGATGGTTCCGCCTAACGCGTGGTACAGTTCTAAAATGTCACGAGACGGCATCAAGTCTGACAACCCATACCTGAACGAAGAAGTATTTAACTCAATGCCTTTCCCGTCCCCGATGATGTACGTCAGAATTTTCGTGATCATCTCTTTGCTTTTTTCAAACGGGTAAAGGCCCGCTTTATCATACCGTTTCATCAAATCCAAATGCCCTAAGACGCTATAGTCGTGAAAATGCGTGACAACGTCATATAATTCTTGATAATACCCATCGTTATATGCCTGTTGCGTTTTGCCATCTTGATAATCGAAGGTCCAAAACTCCTCGTCATTCACTTGATGCACAGATAAAATAACAAAGTCCATCTCCCACTCGTTGAACAACTTCTCATAGTCCGCAATCGTATGCATCTGAATCCCAAATTCCAACCCACGCTTGATCGTGATCTGATCGCGATACTTTTCTCTTAATTCATCAAGCTGCGCAAAGTAGCGCGGGTAATCCACATTAGACACCGCTTCACCGATCGTGTTATACATCTGAACCGCGGCTCCCCATTCCGATTTGACCCCGTAATCCACGTGATCCGTAAAACAAATTTCCTCAAGCCCCATCTCGATGGCATCTTTCACGACCTCTTCCATCGGGTATTCTGAATCGTCGCTGTACGCCGTATGTACATGATAATCTGCTCGCATCGTACTTCCTCCTCTTATTGTAAATTAAACCTTGTTCACTGCACCTTTTTGCTTGTAATAGAGCTATTAAGGTGCACAGTTGCACCCTTTTGCTTGTATTAGAGTCATTAAGGTGCACAGTTGCACCCTTTTGCTTGTATTTGAAGCATTGAGGTGCACGTTGCTGTCTTGAACATGGCATTTCGCAATTATTTTTTATTAGAAAAAAGCTAGTAAACGCGTTACTAGCCCTATCAAATCTTTATTTCAATCTCGCTTCAAGTTCCGCCTTCAACGCTTCGTTTCCTGGCTTTCCGAGTAATGCAAACATGTTTTTCTTATAAGCTTCAACACCTGGCTGATCAAACGGGTTGACACCTAATAGATACCCGCTCATCGCACACGCCTTCTCAAAGAAATACACCAAATAGCCAAATGCATACGGCGTCATTTCTGGTAATTCAACGATCAAGTTCGGTACGCCGCCATCCACGTGCGCCAGAACGGTCCCTTGAAACGCCTTTTTGTTTACAAAATCAACCGTCTCGCCTGCTAAGTAATTCAACCCGTCGAGATCCGATTCCTCCGCTTCGATGGTTAAATCAAAACGAGGTTTTTCAACTTGCAAGACCGTCTCAAACAAATCACGACGACCGTCTTGCACGTACTGCCCCATTGAATGTAGATCCGTTGAGAAGGCTGCTGAGGCCGGGAAGATCCCTTTGTTATCTTTTCCTTCTGACTCGCCGAACAGCTGCTTCCACCATTCATTAAACAACGTTAACGACGGCTCGTAGTTGATTAACATTTCAATCGTAAATCCTTTAGCATAAAGTGCGTTTCTTACAACTGCATACTGGTACGCTTCGTTTTCCGCTAATTCTGGGTTGGCGTAACGTACCGCTGCATCAGCCGCTCCTTGCATCATTTCTGTGATGTTAATGCCTGTCGCTGCAATTGGCAACAATCCTACGGCTGTTAACACTGAAAAACGTCCACCAACGTCATCTGGCACGACAAACGTCTCAAAACCTTCTCCGTCTGCCAGCGTCTTCAAAGCGCCAACGCGCGCATCTGTCGTGGCATAAATACGTTTAACTGCTTCTTCCTTACCCACTTTTTCAATCAGTAACTTCTTGAAAATACGGAACGCAATCGCTGGTTCAGTGGTCGTTCCCGATTTAGAAATCACGTTGATCGAGAACGATTTCCCGTCTAAATAGTCGATCAATTCTTTCATGTAAGAAGATGAAATGTGATGGCCAACGAAAATAATTTCCGGTGCTTGACGACCTTCCTTATCTAACAGGTTATAAAAATGGTTGTTTAACGCTTCAATTGCGGCACGCGCTCCTAAATATGAACCACCGATTCCGATGACTAATAATACGTCTGAATCTGATTGGATTTTAGCCGCTGCTTTTTCAATGCGTGCAAACTCATCTTTATCGTAATTCATTGGCAAGTCAACCCATCCTAAAAAATCGCTACCTGCGCCAGTTTGATTGTGAATCATTTCGTGCAAAAATGTTACTGTTGGTGCGCTGTATGCTAATTCTTGTGCGCCAACAAATTCAGTTGCATTGCTAATATCTAGATTTAAAAACTTTGACATTTTCATACCACCTCTTCATCCTATTTTGAGGCTTCACTCAAACGATCCCCTTTGCGAAGTACTCATCTAAGAATTATATCACAAACTTGCGTTTTTTCAAGCTGAAAGTGTATACCGACCTGATTTTGTTCTTGCGACGTGCGCTAGTATTTGGTACAATAAAAAGAATTTATAACCGAGGTGAGGCCGACATGAAAGAATTATTAAATCATCGTTTAGAGCATTTGGAACAAAGTTTAATTAGAAAGTTTAACGAGATCGCCCTGTCACTTGGTGCCAAGCATGATCTAACGCTTGGTGAGCCGGATTTCGATACACCAGAAGAAACCAAGCAAGGTGCAATTCGCGCGCTTGAGGCGGGGAAAACCAATTACGGGGCCTCTTATGGCAATTCAGATTTCCGCACCGCCATTCAAGCTTTTGAGAAGCGTGTCAACCATGTGGATTACGATATTTCTGAAATCGTGGTCACAACGGGTGCGACTGAATCTTTAACGGCTGCGCTACTTACCATGTTAAACCCAGGCGATGAAGTCATCAATTTAATCCCTGCTTATCCGTTATATAAAAACGTGGTGACGTTCGCCGGTGGAAAAACCGTTAATGTTGATCTTTCAAAAAATGATTTTCAATTATCAACCGAGATGCTTGAAGCAGCCATTACTGAAAAAACAAAAGCCATCATCTTGACCTCGCCAAACAACCCAACCGGGACGATGCTGTCCGATGAATCTTTAGCCGTCGTTTACGAAGCCGTGAAGAAGCACAAGTTTTTAGTACTTAGTGATGACGTTTATAATCAAATTGTTTACGACGAGCGACGGTTGGGAATTTCAAAGTACCAAGACATCCGTGATTACATCATTGTCTGCCAAAGCTTCTCTAAACCTTATGCCATGACCGGGTGGCGCTTGGGCTATCTGATGGGACCGTTATGGTTCATCGAAGAAGCTTTTAAAATCCATCAATACATGGTCACAGCGGTTAACACGTTCATTCAAGACGGCGGCATCATTGCCCTAGATTATGACGTGTCGGAAATGATTGAATCTTACCGTGAACGTCGCAACTACACACTAGAGCGCTTGCAAAAAATGGGACTTGAAATGCCAAGTCCAGATGGCGCCTTTTATGCCTTTCCTTCCATCAAGAAATTCGGATTAACCTCGTGGGAATTTTGTGAGCAACTGGCTCGTACCGAAGCGGTGGCACTTGTTCCAGGCATTTGTTTTGAAGCAGATGATCACATTCGCGTAAGTTATTGCGTTGATTCGGAAACACTAACAGCAGGGATGGATGGTTTAGAACGATTCATTGCGACGTTGTAGAGGGGGATGACGATGAAAAATAGCGAAAACATCAAAGAAGGCGACGTGGTCACTGGTAAAGTGACGGGGATTCAATCGTATGGCATCTTCGTTAAACTGAATAACGAATGTAGCGGCCTTGTCCACGTCACAGAGCTAGAAAAGTTAGAAAGCGAAAACCCCATCCGATTTTATAAAATTGGTCAAATCGTGAAAGTTAAAATATTAAGAATTAAATCTGGTGGCAAACAAGCCGTCTTGCGCATCCATCGACCGATTCAAAAACGAAGGCTGGGCGCAAGTGGTTTTGAAACTGAAAGTGGCTTCGGTGCACTAGAAAAAGAAATTCCCATCTGGATTGAAGCAGCAAAGAAGAGGTGAGTATATTGACACAGCAAAACATGACAACTGAACTTTTAAGCCGCGACATCAAATTATTAGGTGATATGTTAGGCGAAATCTTACTGACGCACGGTGGGACTGGCCTGGTTAGTACGGTTGAAAAAATAAGAAAATTATCACAAAAAGCACGCCTTGATATTCGTTCAAGTGCTAGTGCGGATTTGAGAGAGGCGATTGCCCATTTAAAGTCTAACGAGCGCCAAGATGTAATTAGAGCTTTTGCAACCTTTTTTCATTTGATTAACGTGGCGGAGCAAAACCATCGGATTAGACGCAACCGGAGCTATCAATTAGAGGATACCAAGACGTCGCAGCCATTTTCAATTGAGAATGCAGTGGTGAATTTGAAAGAAGCTGGCTATACCGCGGCTGATATTCAGGATGCGTTGCCTCATTTATCGCTGGAGTTGATCATGACTGCGCACCCAACTGAGGCGACGAAAAGACAAGTCTTAGAAATTCAGAAACGCCTTGGTTTGCGTTTGAAGGAGCTAGACAATCCGATTCTGACGGAAAAAGAAATCGCCTTTATTAAAGAGAATATTTTGAATGAAGTTGCGATCTTATGGCAGAGTAATGAGTTGCACAGCGCCAAACCAACCGTTCCCGATGAGGTGAAGAGTGGGCTTTATTATTTTGATGAGACCCTCTTTGAAGTGCTGCCTGATATTCATCGTGAGCTTGGTGTTAGCCTGCGCAAGCATTACCCAGAAGAGGTGTGGAAAATCCCTAACTTTTTACGATTTGGTTCGTGGATTGGCGGCGATCGCGATGGGAATCCGTTTGTGACGCACGACGTGACTTGGAAAACACTAGAAGCACAACGCTCACTGGTTATTAAAAAGTATTTAGAAGTTGTTGATTATTTAATTGATCGTTATAGTTATTGCACCTCGCGAATTTCTGTCAGCAAAGAGTTGGTAGATCTTGCGTATGAGTACGAAGACCTTTATTTGGCGCCTGAGGATCATTGGAAAACGGAAACGGAAGTTTATCGACGCGTTTTGGTCGGGATTCGCCATCGTTTAGTGTTGACAGGGCGTGGTGATGTCGACGCGTTTAAAGATGTGGAAGAGTTGCTAGCAGACGTTAAAGTGATTCGTAACAGTTTGGCAGGGCATTTGCCATCGCAGGATGAGTTGCGCCGTATTAACCGTTTTATTCGTCAGATTGAATTGTTTGGCTCTCACTTGGCATCGCTAGAAGTGCGTAATCACAGCGGTGAGCACGAAGCGGCGATGACAGAGATTTTAGCGAAAATTAATCTTACAGCGGATTATGCGGGGTTGCCTGAGGCGGCGAAAATTGAAACCTTAAATGCCGTGTTGACCGATCCACGCCCGTTGTTATTGCCGCGAGAGAGTTATTCGGAATCGACACGCGAAATAATTGCCACGTTTAACACGATCAAACGGGCGCACGATGAATTTGGACCAGTCGCGATTCCCATTTACTTAATTAGTATGACCCAAGCGCCGAGCGATATCTTAGAAGTCCTAGTTCTGGCGAAAGAAGTTGGCCTGTATTACCTCCACCCAGACGGGCACATTACGAGTACGTTAAACATTGCGCCATTGCTAGAGACGATCGATGATTTAACGGCGGGGCAAACGATTATGCGAAAGCTATTCGAGATGCCGCTTTATCGGAAGCATTTAGCGTTGCTAGGCGATCGGCAGGAAGTCATGCTTGGTTACTCAGACGGCAGCAAAGACGGTGGGACGCTAACGGCTAACTGGAAATTATATCAGGCTCAGATCGAGATCAGTGAATTGGCAAATGAATACGGCATTCACATTAAATTCTTCCACGGACGTGGTGGATCACTGGGACGCGGCGGTGGGCCGTTGAATCGGAGCATCGTATCTCAACCGACACAGACCGTGACGAGCGGGATTAAGATCACCGAGCAAGGTGAAGTGTTAGCTTCCCGCTACTTGCTGACTGACATCGCAACACGTAGCCTTGAACAAGCGGCTTCGACCCTGCTTCAAACGGCCGTTTCAGCTTTAAAAATTGCAGCTAGCGCTAAGCCGGAACACCAACAACCATATTGGTTAGACACGTTGAATGAAATCGCAGAAGTCTCGTTTGTCAAATATCGCTCATTGGTGTTTGAAGACGATGATTTCTTCGACTACTACAATCAAGTTTCTCCTTTGAATGAAATTGGCGCATTGAACATCGGCTCGCGTCCCATGCGACGTCAAAACCAGCCAAGCTTTGAAAACTTGCGGGCCATTCCGTGGGTGTTCGGATGGATGCAAAACCGTCAGCTATTGCCAGGGTGGTACGCGGCGGGAACTGGGCTGGATGCGTTTGCTTCGCGTGATGCAGGCAACCTTGATTTGATGCGTAAACTGTATCAAGAGTGGCCGTTCTTTACCGCCATCATTGATAATCTGCACTTGGCTTTGATGAAAGCCGACATGCAAACCGCGAAGGCTTATATCCCCCTTGCTCGAAATCAGGAGGCAGCTGAGCGAATCTTTGCCAATATTTTAGAAGAATTTGAAACAACCAAACGCATGGTGTTGCAAATTTCTGAAGTAGACGAATTACTAGACAACTACCCACGCATTAAAGATTCCATTCGGCATCGTAACCCTTACGTTGACCCGCTGAACTTTTTACAGGTTGACCTGTTAAAAGAGCTTCACGAAAACGAAGGGTTAGACGAAGATGAACAGCGTCAACTACTAACACACATTTTATTAACCATTAACGGCATTGCAGCCGGATTACGAAACACAGGGTAAAAGCTATGAGATGATTCTCATGGCTTTTTCTATTGGGGTAAATCACACCCTCAAAAACAAAAAAAAGATGCACTTTATCACTAAAGTACACCTTCCGCGGTCTCCCCCGCGACCCCCTAAATGTAGTAATGTAAAAATTCCATCACTGTTGGAGCTTGGTAGTGAGGTCGTCGGTTCATAATATTTTGTTGCTGCATAAGCTCGCTATCCATCGTTTCCCACGTTCCTTTGATAGCGCGGCTCATCGCAGCTCGTATACTACTCTCCTTCTTCCCATACCTGGTTGCCAGCATATCACAAATTAAATTCTTATCCGTTCCCTCTTTTAGTAACACCAAAGCATCCAATAAATATCTTCGACCCGTTAAGCTTAACTTCATGCCTAGATCGTCCAACTTCTTTGAGTAAAACTCACTCAAGTCGACGGTCTCCTCTGCAGAAACAGCTGTGCCATTTACTCTCGTAACAGAATTGGCATCCTTTTCGTAATCACTTTTTGATATTTCCCAAACAAATGCCTTGCCTGATGACGTTACTAACTGAACATTTGGATTTGAACTAATGTAGTTGATGATATCTTGACAATCACCTTGATTGCTTGTACTTAAGAAAATCATTGAATTTCCTTTCATACAATTATTTCCTCTTTTTGCTCTTAGCAAGCGCCGCGATTGAACCAATTCCAACAAGTGCTAGTCCAGGCAAAGCTAATCCTGCTACCACTGCACCTGCGTCTGGGATCGCTGGTCGCTCTTGAGGTGGACGCGGACGAACGATCACTTTCATGTCATCCTCCTCGTCTGGTGGAATCACTTCATAATCCTTGTCATCGTAACACACATAAACGTAAATGTCATCTGGCGTTAGACCCGGTGGGAAGTAAATCACAACCTCATCCGTTAACTCATATCCGTCAGCAGGTGGGGTTACAGCAATCACATAATTACCTGTGTAGATAAAGATAAACTCATAAGTCCAACCGTAAGAAGCGTAAATATCAAAGTCGTCTGGGTTTACACCAGGCGGTAAAACAACAACTGTCTGGCCTTCCTCGCAAATCCAAGGTTCAGGATCAGGAATGATTAATTCATCGTCATCTTTATCCTCATAACCTTCACGATCACCGTCTTCGTTAATCACGATATCGTCTTCATCTGCAAAGATATAACCTGTATTTACGACCTCTCCCGCCGCAACTACACGTGCTTCAAACGTAATAATAACATCGCTATCAGCCGGTAAATCAAGTAACACGCGTAACTCACTAAAGCCAGTTAACGCATTGTGATAGACGGCATGAGTAAACGTCATCTCTGGGTAAACTGCCACGTTTCTAACCTCGGTTAACGCGCCATTCGCTAAGTTATCAATCACTAAGTGATCGGCTAACACAACGTCATTCGGGTTGTTAATAACTAGCTGATACGTCACAAAATCACCAAAGTAGACTGGGCCATCAGCTAGCGCTGTCTTCGTGATTGTCGGAGGTAAAAGAACAGGCCTTTCGTTCACCTCGTGATACACATCGTCACTTGGAATATCGCCGTCTTCATCTCTGATAACAGCTACGTTATGTAAAATGTGACCATCTGGCGCGTCTTCATCTACTGTTGTCGGGATAAGTAGTGTAAACGTCTCACCAGCTGCAAGTGTTGCGATCGTCCATGTTACGGTTTGACCAGTTACTTCAACAATGACTCCTAGTTCCGCTAAGGCTTCAATGTCTATAGGTGTGTCATCATTAAAGTGACCCATAATACCTGCTTCATTGATTGTTAAATAAGTTGGAATCACATCTTCGACTTCCACATCAGATGCTGCTACGTCTCCTGTATTACTCACAACAATGATGTAGTCAATTTCGTCACCACGCTCAACAATTACCGCATCAGATGTTGTGTCGCCACCTGCTGGGTTTGATGATTTTGTGATGGTTAAGTAAGGGTAAAGCGAATCAACTTCATGATACACATCGTCACTTGGAATATCGCCGTCTTCATCTCTGATAACCGCTACGTTGTGTAGAATCTGATTGTTCGGTGCGTCTTCATCTACTGTTGTCGGGATAAGTAGCGTAAACGTCTCACCAGCTACAAGTGTTGCGATCGTCCATGTTACGGTTTGACCAGTTACTTCAACAATGACACCTAGTTCTGCTAAGGCTTCAATGTCTACAGGTGTGTCATCATTAAAGTGACCCATCATGCCTGCTTCGTTGATTGTTAAATAGTTTGGAATCACATCTTCTACTAAAACATTCGTAGCCACTGCAGTTCCAGTGTTGCTGACTGTAACATCATAAACAATCTCATCGCCACGCTCAACTAGTGCCGCATCACCTTCAGTGTTGCCACCTGCTGGGTTTGATGATTTAGTGATTTCCAATACTGGGTAGATGTCTTCCACTATGTGGTTAACTTCGTTACTTGGAAGATTTACTTCTTCTTCATCAATCTCAGTGATAACCGCTACGTTGGTTAAAATATAACCATTTGGTGCTGTTTCTTCTACTGTTGTTGGGATAAGCAGTGTGAACGATTCACCAGCTTCTAACGTCGCAATCGTCCATTCCACTGTTTGATTGTCGCCATTAGGACTAATCACTACGCCTAAAACTAACAATCCTGCCAAAGAAATTGGCTCATCATCATTGAAGTGACCCATGATATTAGTTCTATTGATCGTTAAATAGTTTGGAATGACATCTTCTACTACAACATTATTAGCTCTACCTGGTCCAGCATTAATTACTGTTATTTCATAAATAATCTCTTGATTACGATCTACTAATACTGCACTTTCTTCATTAGGTCCACCTGCTGGTGTTGATGATTTAATAATTGATAAATCTGGTTCAAGGATTTCATTACGAAGCGTCCAGTTTGAAGATGTTCCACCAAAGGCCGGCGCTCCTTCTCGTGAGTGAACAGTAACAACACCGTTAGTTCCTACTACTAACTCCCAATAACCTGATGGTAATTCAAAGTTGTCTGGGGCTTGCGTTTCGCGAAGTTGATACCTACCACCAATTGACAAACCGGTGAATCTCACAATACCATTCGCTGGACTTGTTACGATTTGTAAGGCGGTTGTTTCCCAACCTGTATCTGCTGCATTTCGTGCAAATAACTCAAAACGTGCTCCCGCTAATGGTTGTCCAAGATGATTATGTTTCGTAAATTCAAAGTTTGCTGGCACTCTTTCATTGCGAAGTGTCCAATTTGAAGACGTTCCACCAAAGGCTGGCGCTCCATCTTGTGGATGGATCGTAACAACACCATTTAGGCCGACTCTTAACTCCCAATAACCTGGTGGTAATTCGAAGCCTGCCGGGGCTTGCGTTTCGCGGAGTTGATATCTGCCACCAATTGACAAGCCGGTGAATCTTACGATGCCAGTTGCCGGACTTGTTACTGTTTGTAAAGATTCTGTTTCCCAACCATCATTCGCTTCATTTCTTGCAAACAGCTGGAATTCTGCTCCGGCTAACGGGCTTCCTACGTTGTCATGCTTTGTGAATTCAAAGTCTACTGGCGCTCTTTCGTTTCCAAGTATCCAGTCCTCTGCATCTTCATCCCAAATAATATTTGGTTGATATTCATCACTTGGTGTGATCGTAATCTCTCCATTAAGATCCACTTCA
>Ga0131853_10022039_pt1 | contig 11538 bp, 12 predicted proteins | sample TergutLab28metaG_FD_92764 | JGI IMG/M metagenome (GOLD analysis project Ga0131853, IMG submission 92764) | Labiotermes labralis P1 segment gut microbial communities from Petit-Saut dam, French Guiana - Lab288 P1 (version 2) (version 2) | ecosystem: Host-associated > Arthropoda: Insects >...
AAACAACCGAAACATGTCGGAGAATTATGAATGACTTTTTAAAATGTTTTTAACCAAGTGAGGTTTTATAATGTTTTAATAACAGTGTGCATGTGTGTTGGTAATTCAAATAAATGTAAATTTTCTGTGTATATTTAGAATTCTTCAGCTGATCCTCAAACCTAAGCTTTGAGTTCACTTCGATCCGCCAGAACCAGCCTGTTCTAGACTATTACTTGCTTTAAACCTAGGAATTGCAAATCTTATATAACCAAAATACAAAGTGACACAGACTCGAGTTCTAGTATTAAAACAGACCTTCCCTGTAACTGACCCTTCGCAATTTCAATAAAACTCCGAATACCCTACACGTCGCATACCCTTCGCCTCAGCCCCACCAAAACAATTTTCGAGTAATTCGAATATGTGGGTATTATATATCTGGGACAAGCAAGACGACACATGCGGTAAAACCTTCGTTTTTATTTCGGCAGGTGCCACGTCATCCTGGCTGACGGACTATCGCATTTAACTCTGTATCTGCGGCCAAACAACGGAACGGTACTTCCACGTCGCAAACAATCGCTTCCATCAATATCATTTACAACTTCCTCAGTAACCATCCCTAAACAAAGACGCTACGGCCCGAGTTACTGATAGGGCCGTCTAATAAATCTTACATAAATATGACTAGGAGCCCAAAATGGAAAATTTAGCCTTTCTTCGCCCCTACACATTCGAACAAGTTAACTTCCAAAACAGATAACATAAGCGTATATAGAAATTGCGCAAAAGGCACAAAGATTGATATGAATTCCGAGATAGGTTAAGGCTACAATGGAGCCGGAACAGACGCAACATAATCTGGCCAGGCTCCAGACAAGGAAGCACAAATCAGCCACTTTATTGTTCAGGGCAATGGCTAAACGGAATATCATTCAACTGGCGTGCGTGGAGTCTCCCAACAAAATACGTTTGTTTCCAGCTGACAGTTTAGCCAGACACCTGCTGCAGTTAGCATATGATACCACTGTTGGTGCAATGGACAAAACTTAATCTGACAGAACTTGTTAGAGATATGCCGCCTCTTTGGGGCCAAGGAGATAATCTCAAGTCAAGAATTTGCTAAGAAATAGGAAAACATTTAACTTTACGGGGAAGTACTGAAAAAATAACACCAACGAAGTACAAAAACTAACTTCTCGCAAAGGTCCATCAGAAAAAGTTCGTCCCAATCATCATCATCATCATCGGCGAGCATCATATAACGTTCACATCACCTACAATAACCGAAATGAGAAAAAGAAGTCCTTTTGTAGGTACAAGTCTGGACAGACATGTTGGATTAAAACTAGCCACACGTCTGAAGATGTATTAGACAAATGCTGGTTGGCTGTGCTGTGTCGTTTCTGGCGCCAGTATATTCTGGGCCTTATAAAATGCAACACGTTCCAAACCTAAGCACAAGTTCACAGTTTAACTTGTATTTCTAGGAGTCCGCATATTTTTTGTCGTCGCTTACGCTTGTGAAACAAAAGTGCACTTAATACAAACGGTTTTACACAGATGAGGCAGCATGTTGGAAAACACTAGCGCACGCACAGCATTACTTTCCAGACGCCCGTAATATTAAATACTGTGTGCGGCCGCGTCCTTCCCATCCATCACCCTCATACACACTCTTCCACCGACACGATCAAACAACAACCTTAATAAATTTTCTGGTCAGGTCTCCATCTGAATGCACCTTAAGCTTAACGCACGGTACACGCAGCAGGGCGCGCCAACGGCATGGTTCTTCTACATCTTACAAATTTTCGTCCTTGTCCTAAGTTAGAGGGGTCTGTTGGCTCGTGAGACGACTAAATATAACCTCCAACTGTTGATACTACTGCACAAGATACGTCAAGAGTTCACGTGACTCTCTGCGCTCCTGATTGAAGCGGTCTTGGAATTCAAGGCACTAGCTTATCGTACGGGATGGACAGTGAAAGGAACAGGTACAGTTCCGTAATATTATAGCAAACAGGTAAAGGTAAAGGTAAAAGTTCACCCTATAACAGGCAACGAAAGCCCGAAGGTAGAGTACAGGTATACCTCTACTCTTTAACCTCGGCGATATACGGGGGTGGGTCGTCACGCCCCGGCCGCTTTGCCCCCGGAAAACACCCGGTACCCATTGTACAGGAGGTTGGGTGGGCTCCAAGGCCGGTCTGGACGGGTGCGGAAAATCTCGCCCCCCCCCCACCGGGATTCGATCCCTGGACCGTCCAGCCCGTAGCAAGTCGCTATACGACGATCAGGAATGACAACACGGTATGCGGTTTGTCGACTATGTACCCAGGGCGACGATGGAAGAAGTTGGCAGTACAGTTCCATTAACCCATCTTCCTGTTACATTAATTTGTAGTCCCACTCACGACAAGTATTATAATTGAATTTCTAGTGTATTATTTATCACCTGTACAAAGGGCACTTTCAATCATATATCTGAAATAAACCACGTTTTTAGGGTACATGGTGTTGCAGCTATTTATGGTACATGTAACGTTATTTCCCACCTTGAATGTTTTGCACATTACAGTAGCACTTCCCGAAGTTACAAGTGCAGTGCCCAGTATGGCTGTTTTCTGTAGTTCCTTGATTTCGTCCTTTCCAGGTATGTTGCTAAGGTATTTCCAGAATGATTCAAAGATGGTTTCAGTTGTTATAAATTTAAATATACGAAGGTGAGTCAAACGAAAACCTTCAATATTGCAACATAATTGCGTGTTAATTTTTAAGGTTTTCAATTGACTCTCCCTCGTATTCTCGCCTATTAGCCTAGCGGTCTTCTGGTAAGTCCAGATCTCAACAAGAGATCTGAGCGATTTACCCCATCACTATACGAATGATGACTGCAATGCTCATTAATGTGATCTTATGTAGCTCTATGGCTGATGGGTGGCCTGGGAGCAACTGAAGGTTCTGAATTGTTCGTAACTATATTATTATTATTATTATTATTGCCTCTGAGATTAAAGAAACAAAAAATCGATAAACGTGAAATTCATTGGGTATAACATCATATCGCAACGCAGCTTTATGTGTAGCTAATGGGCTAAAAGAATACTCCTTACACAAAGTGCAGGTACAGGCAGGTAATATTTCATGCGAACTTGAAAAAGAGCAAGATAAAAATACTGACACTTCGCTTCATGCTCAAATTTTTAAATCGTTTGTATCAACAAATTAGAAAGAAAATTACGTGAAGAAACAGCACATCCTATTCAAGCGACTGCTGCCTCTCCTGTTCCTGCTCTGTCGTCGGAAAATGACGATTCTTGCATCAAACTGGCCCAAGCAGTGCACACTACCTTAATTAATATAGTTGCCATTAAATTCAATTTCATTATTTCTCTTACGCATTCTTGCAGGAAATACGTGAAAACCACGTATGTATATATATGTGTACATATAGAACTGACTGCGGTAATAAAACTTCAAGCTCCATAAAATGCGGTGGAATTTCTTGACTGGCTGAAAACCGATTAGCTTCTCAAGAAGGACTCTGCTCCATGGAGTAAGTAAAAAAAAAAAAATAGACGTGACCAATGTTAACACATTTTCCTTTGATTTAAGAACACTAAACCGTATCAGATGCGACATTATGTAAGGCAGTGCGTATCGCACTCCAGAAGTTCGTGCCTCCACCATTTCTCGCTGATTATATAGTATTAAAAATGACGTCATGGATGACCTCCGATGATAAAACGAAGCTTCTTGAAAGTAGGTGAGCTGGTTCAGACATACAAAATGGTAAACATAATCGCTGACACAGAACCTATAGGCCTATAACTTTTAAATAAGAGAAGAGACCAACCGGACTTGAAACAAAGTAGTCAACATACTCCAACAGGGAGAAACGGGCTGAACAACCCGGGACTGGACTCCGGAAGAGGCAAGAGATTTCTCATCCACAAAAACGTCCAAACCTTCTCCAGCGTCCCACCAACATCCTACTCGATGAGCACAGAGGGTTCTTTCTCCAAGAGTAAAGCTACCTCAGCGTGAAGCAGAACGCTTATATCCACCTACTGCCGACGTTAAGGAGGGATGGAGCTACACCTACCCCCCCCCCCGCCCCAATATGCTATCATGGGGGTGCACAGAGCCAAACTTAGGCTGAATATCTAAACGAGAAATCTACTCTTGAAATCGACTAACTTATTTGTTCTAAGACACGTGTAATCGCGGGTTATGTTATACAATGTTCCGCAAAACCAAGTTCTCGTTCCTTGTCTGCAGCACATGCGCGATGGACACTGTCGGTGGTGATAAAATTGTGTACAGCGCAGTCAGTCAGTACCGTACAGTCCGTTCACGCCACAGGCCCAACGAGCCATACGGTTTGCGATGCTTTATTTCACGTCCACTTGAAAATTACTACATTTAATCTCGGTCGTTTATATAACAAATACTGAGCATCAAGTTGCAAATGAGCAATGGTCCTCTGTCGCCTCCATACACACGATTCGTTAAATGCCCTCTTCTGAAATTCGAGTAGTTGCTGCTAATTTTGGTGACCCCTTCCCTAGCACTAACTAAAGCAATGGGCTGATCTGCATTTCAAGTAATTCTGTAGTACATACGTCAAAATTTCGCTGAGGGGTTACAATGGTCATGACCTCGGTACTTCGTATGACGCATTTTCCATTCTCCTGGACAGACACCACTTACCGCCAATGAGACAATCCACTCTACGTGTGCAGCACAAGCACATTCACTGCAGGGAAGCCACAACAACTAGATGCTGAACAGTTCAGCCGCCCTGCTGAATAAGAAACAACACTGTCACATACTCAGCCGCAACGGTCTGTGTTCTCGTCAGACGGTAGATCACCCCTCCTCATACTTTATGTCGCTATTGAGGACACGTTGGTTTTATATTCTCGACACCACAGAAATAGCACAGGACGCAACTCGACCTTAACACCACTGATATTTATAAAGACCGACATTTATATCGCAAACTGGAACACGCTCACGTCCCCCGTTCACACATGTTCACAGAACGGCGCAATTCATGCTAACATACAATCCAATGCTTCACATCCTTGACACTAGCCACAGTGTCATACATTACGTCTGGTAATACGACGGCTCACGTATATGAGCATTACGGACGGGAGACAATATGCAACACGTTAAAGTGAATCGCTATTTGAAAATCGCACGTGGATAACAGTGACATTAGACACGTTACAAACAGTTCAGCTTCTCCGTAAACTGGTGGCTTACGAAAACAAATCATCGTGAACCAAAGTATTTAGTCCCTACGTACCCGCGGATTTCACTTGCGCAGGCACGCATGCAGAAGCAATCGGCCCTTTCCATACAAACGAACACTTGAAAATGAACCTAGGGGGGGTGAGGGGTCGCAATATATAATGGAACAGCAAGCCGGTTTACCAGTTGATTAACTTTCAAACTAAAACAGTTACGCCTCTGTTGGCGACACATATTTGTACGTTAAGCCAAATTTCCCGTAAAGGTTTCGTGCTTGTAACCGAATCTCTTGTAAGATAACCAAACGTGGCCCGTTAAGTAAGTCTGTACACTTTACTCCATTTATACGAGCTACCAGTTACAACCTGACACACTATTTTAGAAGAGTAACCAACTTTCACGTGCCTATACCCAACTGCCCATTACTTATCACCACCAAACCTAAAGATAAGAAAATGGACGGTCAACATGTTACTATACATTTTACAAGAATATGTATGTCTTAAACGCAATGTCTTTCTTCACAGGCTTTTACAATTCACCAAACTAGGAACATTAAGTGCCGCCCTCGCCGCATACGTTCGCGTCTCCACCGTGTTACCACATTACAGCACACTAAACGAATTTGCAGCTACAGTGTACACTACAAAGGCACAATCAACGCAAGCAAACGAACAGTTTACGCATACACAAAAGTGACACGAAGCCACGTTTATACAACGATAAAACATGTAGAGAGACAGAAAATATATACACTCGCACACAGGAACGTGACTGGAGGGGGGTTGTGCAGCCTCCCCGGGCGGCACACTCAAAGAGGAGGCAAAATTATTATTTTAAAAGAAAAAATAAAAACATAATGTGCTCAAGAAATGTTACATTATTCAACCATTAACAGAAATTTAAACAATTTGTTGCGAATTTTTTTTAGTTTATAATTTCCGTGGAAGGGTTGGGGGGCGCACTGTGATTTCTTGCCCCGGTCGCTAAGGAACCTAGCTACGCGTCTTGAACTAAAACTATTTATTACCCTGAACTACCACACTCAATGTGAACATTGTACAAGGCTCTTCTTTCTGCATAACAGACCATAGTGTTTCTTCGGAATATGGAAACTGCTAATTCTGGTTTAGAACTCTCAAACATAAATAAAGTGCACCACTTCAAAACCTGAATTATGAATCTAATGTCGCTCTATCCAGTAGGGACGGGTGACAGAGCGGGGAATGAACCCGACTGCGTGAAGCATGCAGCTTTAACTGCTCTACCCAACGCACACGCGCTGACAATTGTAAATTCCATGATCCTTGAGACAGTTCATGGAAAACTAAATGACAACTGGTCCGGACATATGCCAATTTACAACCACACTCACTTCGTGCAAGTACAAGGCTAGAAAAAACGGCAAGACAATGATGGCAGGACAACCGTGGGTTTGATCTCTGGCCTGGCCTGGCCTAGCTGATAATATACGCCCTATTTATGTGGGCAAAACAAACTTGCAACTGTACCTCCATACAGACACAGTTTCTGTACTTTCATAAGAACCCCAAACGAAGCGGTCGTGACGTCACGTCTCTGTATTCTGGCGGGTCAGTTGCATTTACTTTACGAAAGCGCAGCCTACTTGAAACAACCTGGACTAAAATAACTCCATTCCGCTTCACACTGCAGAAAATAGTACAGAAAACACGACACACGATTCTACGAACATTAAATTCTCTGCTGATATCCACACAAGACAAAACTGAGTCGCTAATTTGTGCTAGGAGAATACACTACTCAAAACAAGTGCTAACAATTCTACAGCTTTCGCTGCTTAGAAACGAACATATAGTCGTAATAACGTAAAAGTCCTAATAGCACATTCAATTATATTTCAATTAAAAATACATTAGCACGAAGACATCTCAGACTGAAGGCCTAACCAGAACGCGACGGAAGCCCGAAATATAGCACAGTTCACTAACACGGCCTGTTCAACGGCCAAAATAGCGCAGACGGTATAGAGACTACCCACGGGCTGGGCGGTCCAGGCTTCGAACCCCGGTAGGGGCGAGAGATTTTCTCTTCTCCAAAACCGTTCAGACAAGCTCTGGGACCCAGTCAGTCTACTATTCAATGACTACCGGGGCTCTGTCCCTGGAGTAAAGCGACCATGGTGTAAAGTTGACCACTCGAGTCCATCCAGTGTCGAGCTACACGAGTGGGGCTTTACCTCGACTCCCCGTACATCCCTTGATGGCATGGCCAAATACACCTTCACCTTTACGCAAGACAGACAAACTGAGACAAGGAAGCTTCGTTTAATTACTGACAATGAGTGTTCGGAAGATCGTTGCTTAAGGAAATGTGCCGAGCCTAGCAACTTTACTGCGTTTATTCCATTACTTGCAGAAAGGATGTACCACGCATAAAACGTCCCATTCTTAAGTACCACTTTTGCCCCAGACATTGCTTGCTGCATCGAGCAAGCTGGCAGAAGCTGTAACTTCGGACTTATACACATATTCAAGACGTACACGATTCAAATCTCGGAGAGGACAACTAGTGATATTTTTCGTTGGTCTCCTCAGTCTCTACAAGCCAGTACCGAAATATTACCAGACACCTGGCCACGGGGCACTTCTACATGTTTTCCAAATCATTACTCATTTAGTCCAGTCATTCAGCGCTACAGAGGGCACGTCACACACGACGTTATTGGATAACTTCGCATAAATAAATACTTTTTCAATCTATATGTAGCTGTTAAGACGCGTCTAAGTCTCTGTGCAGAAGTGTCAAACATTTTTGCTCGATTTTGACAAAAGGAAATACAATGCGACGAAAAGCTTTAGTAAAATTTTCCGAATACCAGATTTCATGATAATCCGTTGGCCACTTCTCGAGCTGTTTCTTTGCACACAGCCAGGGGGGTAAAAACGCGAAAGGCTAATTAAAGGTGCGCCGAAAATAAATATTAAAGGAACTGTACAAAATGTTCGCAGAAATGCAAAAAAAAAAAAAAATTCACGCTGTCAGAAAAATTTGTCTTCAAACTCTTACCTAAGCTACATCAATACAAACAGACTAGCGCTACAGTTTCTTCCTTCCCTTCCAAGGCTAGGTACTAATTCAAACGAGCAGCACTGTCACCTCTTCCACCAGTGTACGCGAAACATCCCGGGCTAGGCGTTTATCTGACAGAGAAATTCCAAAAACTTCACTTCCTCAGTACTCATAATCTCCTCATAAACAGCTTGAGTTGCAGGAAACGAGTGTGTGCAGTACACTATCAGAAGCCCTAACGGTAATTTTGGAAACCTCCGCTGGTTAATATACAAATTCAAGTGTTGTTTTTTACGATCACCACCACGGTCTACGCTGTAATCCCATTTCCCGTGCCCAGTCATAAAACCTTCTCAAAACATGACTGGTTCTGTGCTTCCCTTTCTTTCATTCATTACCGTCTACGACAAAATCCAACTTCAGTGCGCCAAGCACTCACCCAGCGGTTCCTCTAAGACAAAGACAGTGATCAGCATGTTAATGCTCATGACGATGTTTAGATTTACTGGAAATTAAATTCTTAACTCCTTTTCATCTAAAAAATAGACGTTTCATTGGGAATTCAAATTTAGTGGGCCATAGTACACACGTTTGCTATGCCCATTTCCTTTGGTAATTACAAGTGCTTACAAGAAAATTGGTGGCACGGTTTAACATTCTGTCCGAATTCAAAATCACTATTCTACATTGTGATCTTCAGATATCCAGTCAATGCGAACAATCTGTAACACACATCTCTTGTGTGTGTAATTATTTTTAAAGCTCTTCGGTGGATGGTCACTTGGAAGCACATCCACTTGGCTGCCGAGAACAGAATGCCAACCTCTGTATGAAAAAGTTTCGTAACCCCCCCCCCCCCCCCCCGGGTATGAAATTTCATATCGAAGCGTCACCAAACAAATGAATGAAATACGATAACGAAACTCAAAATACAACAGCCTGACGACCAGTCCTCTACCAAGCAGTCGATCTAGTAAATAGCATGAGACCCAACTGCCAGGCTACAATAGTTTACATCGCGGTTGCCTTCAAACATGCAACAAAGACTTGCTCTGGTGGGGAGTGCAGCATGCACAACCAGTCTGGTTTGTCCATGACCAAGCTGAACGTCTGCTGCATGTAACAACCACTTTCTGGCGTTGCCACTGATGCAATGTCGCCACATTTTCCAATGCTGGACAGCGTCTGGTAACTTCGAAACCAATTAAACACTTTCGTGTTTCTCTTGAGGAATACTTTATGAAATATCTGCTGCTGGGCCTACAAAGCAGAAGAATAATCGTCTCCTTCAGAAACCCACTTTTTCTATTTGTCATGTAAATGGAGTTTTCGAACTAAGAAAGCAGGTGCTTACGCAGAATTCGGCAGAAATTTCAATGAACCACTTTATGAAGAATTACGCCCACCCTCAGCTTGAGTTTGTAGATAATACGGCATGGTGATGAAATACCACTCTACATGAAAACACGAAAGTACAGCAGAAAACTGAATTAATATGTATTTATGTTGCACATATGCCGGGCAAATACAACTGCCCTCCTGCCAGACGAGCAAACTAGTTCCGCCACAAACTTCAACGATCCCGTTTAACCACTTCAATACCATAACCACACGAAAACAAGTAGACATCACCTTTGTCCCTCTATTATAAAAGGGCAGTTCAGTGCGAAGCTAAAAAAAAAACACCTGGCAGTCAACTATGAAACACGCACACCCGTACGATTCCACGAGTGTGTGATAATAACGCGTTATTACTAAAAATTTGTCCATAATTTATGTGAAGCAAAAATCAATGGGCAAAATAGACGATACATGTCTAATACCAGCTGGTATTCAACACACCAACTGGGATACCGACGAGGCTACAGGCACACGACCGAAGAATCGCTTCTCAATTGCCGTGTGGGCTAAGAAATTTCTAAATCTTTCTCCCGGGTTCCGAAAACGACCAAATCAACCTCCTTTTCAGTGGGTATCGGGAGCCGGCGCCAGCGGCTGGTGAGTGAAGCTGAACACTTATCTCCACCTTGCGCCGAGGTCAAGAAGTTGTGCAGTGGTACTACCACTCTAACACGCGCCCTCATGGCGTGCAGAGACGCAACTTCACCTTCAGAACTTTAGAATGCACAGAATCGCTCCGACCCTCACTGCTACATTGCTCAAAACAACCTATCTCTATGACAGACAATTTCACTACGTACTCTGCAGTCTACCAATTTTAGATCTGAATTCCGTGCGGTTCAACAGGTTACCGGACATAAGCAGAACCTAAATATCCATTACAGATGATTGAGGTGCCGACGGGGCACCTAAACGCGCGTCATATAGCTTTGTGGCATATGTGCGTGCATACAGGCTTTTGGAAATGTAAGATTTAATCACGCAGGCTAGGTGTCTCGGTGACTGTAAGCGCCCGCCCACTGCCACGTTTATTATATTGCTGATTTAACGCCTGGATTACGGATTGGGTACAAAATGAACCCAAGCTTGGTCTTTTCCTCAACAGTCCTCGGTGATATGCATGTGTAAAGTAACAATCTTACAAAATTTGCTGCTGTTTTCTGAAGTCTGCTTCACACAAAATTATCGTTATGCTACGAATATACTGTTATCTGGTAAGCTATTTTTGTTTAGTCCCACTGAACCACATCGTACCCATGTTAGTTTTGTTTGTTCAACAGTCAAGAACAGAGAAACAGACTGAAAATGTTGCCAGTGCCCAGAAGGGTGTGCGAGGATCATTCGAGGCCAAGACAAATCAAATAACCAGCAAAAACTGCCAGCAACAATCATAATACGGGCATATTTCATTCACAATTCTGTTCTAAACATTTTCTTGTTCTCAAAATTTTAAAGCGTTTAAGCTATATAGTTCCCTGAGAAATAAAAAATTTGAGTGAAAGAAACTTCTTTGTCTCTGAGACTAAGAAACAAGCTTTGGAAAATAAATATGAGAAAATAATTTAAATATATGGGTACAAAATGTACCCAAAACCGTGACAGCTGGAAGTGTTACTGCTCCGTAATCCAAGTGCTAATGTATACAGCGTTTACGTGATCCTAGGAACGGCATCCCCGCGGTGAGGCGAGAATATTTCCGTGCAATACCCCACCTTCCAAGAGGGCGCGTCTCAAGCCGCCAAAGGCAGTTTCCTGGGGGGGGGGGGGATAAGCAACCGGAAAAAAAAAAGGGTTCTTTTAAAAAAACCCGTTTATATTCCAAAAAATCCACATAGCAGC
>Ga0131853_10022040_pt1 | contig 11538 bp, 7 predicted proteins | sample TergutLab28metaG_FD_92764 | JGI IMG/M metagenome (GOLD analysis project Ga0131853, IMG submission 92764) | Labiotermes labralis P1 segment gut microbial communities from Petit-Saut dam, French Guiana - Lab288 P1 (version 2) (version 2) | ecosystem: Host-associated > Arthropoda: Insects >...
AAACAGCCTCATCGAAATTATCTAAGACACTTTTAGTGCAAACTTTTGGTCTGAGTTTGCGCGGAGTTGAAAATGCCATTGCGACACCAGTTTCCACATTTTCGCCTTCTTTCAATACCCTACTTGCAGTTCTTCTGCTAGCACGCGTTGCTTCAGTGACTCTCTTCTGCACTTTTTAAAGAGGGATTGTGATACCCACCTCAGATTCAGATTTCATGAATTTGTACACTCTATAAACTATTTCACGCTCACCACTCCTTCTTACCTGCTTCTTCCTGCCTTGTAGCGACATTATCAAGCTGTGATCAACGTACTTGCTAAAGACAGTACAATCGCTGTCCACTGATCCGCACTCCTCGACTGCCAGTAGTCGACTGAACTGACACCCCCGTCGATTTAAATGGAATTGTCCGTTTCGCTAAAAGACCAGATCTGGTTTCTGTGCTTGTGCCATTACGTTTCGAACGTGCCGATGTCGCTGTACGTAAGTATCGTCACACAACAGACAGCTCACAAGATGGACGTGGCCGTGAAGGTTCAGTTTAAAAACATTGACTACTTACCCAACGGAAAATTAACGTTCCAAGTAATTATTCAGGCTGCACTGTTCACGTAACAACTAATCACTGAGTAGCAATGTAAGAGGAGTAATACGTTTACCACACAGTAGTATTAAATAACTGCTTTGAGGTAGAATATTACGTACAAACCATTAGCACCTGCATTACTGTCAGTTTAGCTAACGGATGTCACCCAACCCGTCAGTATGAGAAGTCCTGTGCGCCGGCGTAGTAGCATATTTCAGAGTCTGAACGACTCTCAGGTTCACAGTTTAGTCTACCGCACGCCTGCTGTAACCTGGTCACGCGGGGCGAAGTCCAACTTCAGAAGCTAAAAGTTGACGTAGGTTGGTTTAATATGTGATAATTGAAACTTCAAAGAACAATACAGAATATTGCACGAACAGTTCCTTCCTTTAAAAATACAAAATTAGCAACCGTAATAACATCGCTGTATCCACATCCACTGAGCGTTGAATTGTTTTAAATGCATATGAACTTGAAACTCCAGTATCGGATAAAAAAGTCACGGGACGAAACATCCCTAGTTGACATGAACATTCCAGCGCACTATACTAACCAATACATGAGTTGGTGGAACATGCTGGTTGCAACAGGGACAATGACTGTCACGCGCTTTGTCAAAGCGAATCACCGTCAGTAAAGTCCAGGCGGTCCAGGTGTGAATGGAGGCAGCGTCTGTTTGTTTGTTACTGGCTACACGTAGCAAGTGTGGTGTGGCGAAATACTTCTAATATTCATCTGTACCGAAATTGTGAAATGACAATCCAGCACACGAAGCTCTGAGTTTTACAGGAGCCAGCCAGAGACAGAAGGCGCGTGGCTATTTCAGGAGGGAATCAGAGATTGGCTGATACTTAACGGTGAACCAAATTAGTGCGGAGATGACAAACAATCCATTTTATTTGATATTGATGTATTTGTTAACTGCAATTGGGTTGACACCCGGTGGCAGTAGTACAGTACACATTCACACAAAAACAATATATAGAACAACTCAATTAACAACTTTGGTCAACAACACAATTAACAACTTAAGTACTGTAAATACGAAAAATTAAATTCACAGAGGGCCAGGATTTTTTACTTCTTGCCATATACTGCGGCGATTAAATAAAGGAAAATTACATTTGCGGGATATGTGGCACGTATTGGAGAGGAGAAATGTATTCAGGATTTTGTTATGGAAACCTGAAAGAAAGCCATCTCTTGGCATACCTAAACGTACGTAGGAGGATAACATTACAACGGATCTTAAATAGGATGGAGAGCCATGGACTGGATTCACTTGGTTCATGATAGGGACTAGTGGCGGGCTGTTGTGAACACGGGAATGAACCTCTTGGTTCCATGAAATGCGGGAAATTGCTTGGCGGACTGACGGAATATTAGCATCTCAAAAAGAATTCTGCCCCGTTGAGTTATTTAGATTTTCACGTTTATGTTTTAAAACAGGAAATGGGAAGCCAGAAGGTTACTGTAACAAGCATTACCGAATTTAATCTGTGCTGTTAATACTATCTATTTGGGTCATTCAAAAATATTTGAACTTTGCCACATTTTCAAATGATTTATCGGCTGTTTTCTGTTGTGACAGTGTCCTGCGTTCTGTTGACGAAATTTGACGTAATGGTCAGGCATTTTTCCTGTATTTGATTGCATTTGGCGGGCCTGGATAGCGCATTTGGAACACCGGCTTGCTACAGGTTGGACGGTCGGGGGTTCGAAGCTGGTGTACGGTCAGCAAGGTATTTTTTTTTGGGTGAAGAGAGAGGAAAACCAACAAGATGCAACCTATCAGATGTTTATTATCAAACATCTATCTCAACATGTTTCGGGCATCATTATGCCCATCATCAGGAGAACAAGACCGTGTATTACCGCATATGGTGTTCTACACTGTAACAAGAGGGGAAAAAACCGTGAGATGTGAGAGCCGTAGTGTCTTTGTGTGGAGTAATGAGTTGTAAACATAGTCGGGATTTCGTGTGTATATGTGTATGTCGTGGTGTTTAATTGGTATCTAATTCTTATGTCTGTCAGATCTGGCGTATTGGGTGTGTGTGTGTTTTGTGATGCATGTGTTGCGCCTGCTTGATGAGAGGTGTGTGATGTAGGTGTTATTAGGTGCTTCCAGGGGGGAGTGTACAGGTGATGGATGGGGTGAGTAGAGGTTGTGTTAGTATAGAGCGGGTGGTGATTTAGTAATAGACCGAGTACGTACCTGGTTATGCTGGCTGTGGTTGTGTGGAGCTGGGTCGCAAGCTGTGTGCACTGTTTGAAAGTTACTGTTCGACTAGCCGGGTCATGTAGGAGGATGGGAGGATGGCCATCAACCCCTCCCATCCTCTTACATGACCCGGCTAGTCGAACAGTAACTTTCAAACAGTGCACACAGCTTGCGACCCAGCTCCACACAACCACAGCCAGCACAACCAGGTACGTACTCGGTCTATTACTAAATCACCACCCGCTCTGTACTAACACAACCTGTATTCACCCCATCCATCACCTGTACACTCCCCCCTGGAAGCACCTAATAACACCTACATCACACACCTCTCATCAAGCAGGCGCAACACATGCATCACAAAACACACACACACACCCAATACGCCAGATCTGACAGACATAAGAATTAGACACCAATTAAACACCACGACATACACATACACACACGAAATCCCGACTATGTTTACAACTCATTACTCCACACAAAGACACTACGGCTCTCACATCTCACGGTTTTTTTCCCTCTTGTTACAGTGCAGAACACCATATGCGGTAATACACGGTCTTGTTCTCCTGATGATGGTCATAATGATACCCGAAACATGTTGAGACAGACGTTTGATAATAAACATGTGATTAGTTGCATCTTATTGGTTTCTCTCTCTTCACCCTACGTTCATGATGTACAGTCACAAGAGCCTAAAATTTAAGGTATTTTCTATTTTCCACACCTGGCCAAACCAGCTCTGGGTCCCAGGTACAGGGGTTTAATCGGCCGGAGTGCGGCTTTTACCACCCATTCTCATTGGGCGCCGAGGTTTGAGCGGGGGTAGAGCTATATCTACACTTCCCCCCCCCCCCGTGCCGTCATGGCATATATATAGTTAAAGTTGTTATATACACACATATATCACAACTTAACTACGAATAATGTAATAGGACCCGTATTTCTATGACGTTTGTGTGTACAACCACAACAACGAAATATGTGCGATGTTGACTGTGGCTCACGGTGCTGCCATGTCATGAAAACACAAAGCCTCTTCTGGTAATACATGTCTTTATAGTAATTTCCACACGTCGGCGGCTAAACCTAAAACGATTATGTCGTATCAGAGAAGATAGTGGCCAGAAAGGACTAGTCATCTCCAAGCCCACTCTTAGCTAATGCCAACATACTCAGCTCTAGACACGCTTTTCATGCCAGGCGCGTCGAAGGCGTTGGAAAGTGCTGCTAACTTACGGTGCTCATGTACCAGCATTGTATGGAAGTAGCCCAACATATTTCTGCGCAAGTGGCCGTCAACGTATGTGCCGGTTAGTTTAGTAATCCAATGGTTCACGGTCATGTGTAATGTAGTTGTGGTACATGTGTTACAGTAGTGGGTGCAACAGGGTGATCAGCTGTTATGTAAACTGTTCACGTTGAACTACACTATTGTGGACAGTATAAAATAATGCAATACAGATATGAAATTTGTTATTATATTATATTAACATGTGGGCGGCGTTTTTAATGAGAATACTAAGGAAAAGAATCGTTCTTGTAATAATATTTGCATTGTCTTTAACTTACTGCATTTTGAGCTTCTTGCGTGAGGTAAGGATTTGTGTTCATAATGATCCTTCCCGTAATCATAACCTAAGAAAATATATTTATGTTACAGTTCTTGACTTACATAGTTTTTGCAAGATGCGCTTTTGTCGCTTGCATAGAAAACTAATTAGAGGTTATGTTCTGCTTGTGCTTTACATCTACAAGGATCGTGAATCAGTCCTCAAAATCGGCCATGTACATAAACTGCAATAAATCTGAAAAATGACCTTTATGTCACTAGTGTGTAGTTTTTAAATAACTTATAGTTAAGTATTCACACCAGATGATTTTTTACACTTTGTTCACAGTTGCATATGAAGGTCAGAAGTGGAAAAGACAAACTATCACAAATTTTAGGACAGTAACACAACCAGACCTAATGTGAAACATGTACTTTTTCACTCTGGTTTTTCAGCTTGCCCCAGTATTTGTGTTATATCTAGCTAAAATAGATATCCTAATGTAGTTAGTAAACTGTAATGGTATTGATCAGGCATATTTTTTGTCTTGAAGAATTAAGACACATTGTCTTGTGTCAATATAGGATTTTGATAGGATTTACTGGGGGTAAAAACATGTGATGAAACTGTTAAGTCCTCTTGCTATGAAAACATTAAGTTTATGAGGGGGTTTTAGTGATCAGTATGTGTAATCATAATCTCCTTTTCCCATATTTTGAATAACTGCAGTTATTGACAGTGTCATTAATAGTGTGAACCAACCAAATCAGGTGGCCTCATTGCCAGGCAGGTCCATGTGACGGGGTACAAAATAAAAGACAATTTGCCTACATTTTTAAGATAAAAAAGTGCTGTAGAATCTTGATAATGAGTGGACAGTCTGTTGTGTACCCATAAAAGAGAGCCTTGAGGATGCTTAGTATGCAGAGAAGATGACACAGCCAAGGCTGCTGCTAAAAAAAGAACATTGTGGTCTATATCAGCAGCCAGGAACCACAAATTACTGATGGCACATTAGGGCAGATAGTTCCCTTTCATGTGTTTGTCAAGTGAGTGGTTACAGGATGGTTGTATGATATAGCAGGGCAGAAGAGGCAAGATTCCATTGGAAATTATATGTGGCAATTGTATGTAAAGATGCTTGAATGTTCAGTTTGTATCTGTTATGGTGAGCAGGTTGGAACATTATACCATAAGATGTGTGATGTAGTGGTGTTGCCAACTTTGCCACATAAACTACAAATAAGATTCATCGGCAGGGAAAGTGAGGGCATATAGACTGTGAAGGTGATTGTTGTGAAAGGCAGCAGTGGCAAGACATATTCAAATGTTGTGAACAGGGTCTGACAATTAAGATAGATAGTTTGGTCTTTATTGTGGAGCCATAAACAGAGCTGTTATACTCCCTGTCTTAAATGAGTTAAGGCACATTAAGGATCGTGTGTGTGTGTGTGTGTATATAAATAAATATTTAGCCCTATATATATATATATATGTATATATTCACATCTAATGCTTTTCACATTTTAACTTTTCTTACTTTTGTAGGCTGATGATTCTCTTAACAATGAAATAGAAGTACTTCCAGTAAGAAGGCTAAATCAGCAGTTTTTGTGGCATTCTGTTAAGGAAGATGTAAATGGCTCCAATGTTAAAGTGACAACATGCAGAAACTCAGTACAAGGCAAAGTATTAATTGTTGATGACAGAGGTAAATATGTATTAGTTTGTAATCCTTACTATTGACTGTATCTATACAGGCAGGTCTTGTTTTATGCCAGGGTTACATTCCTGAAAAAGTCACACAAATCAAACACAAAATTCCTATTTAAAACAATGTATTTCCTGGTGGTTAGTGGATTGACAGCCTCATGCTGTATAGTGTATGACTATACCACTAGTGAACTTATAGATCTGTAGAGTATATATATATGTATATATATGCATTGTATGTGCAATATATATACATTTCTGTACAGCAAACATATATTTCTATACAATATATTTATTATTTCCAAAGCAATAAAAATGTAAGAGACTCATATCCATAGTTTTTGGTGTGGTTCATTGTCATAGGACTGTGGTAGCCTTGCTACACAAACACTTCCTGTTTCAGATTGTTGGTATTTAATGTTATCAAAACACTTAAAGGACTGTCTTTAATTCTGTCAGCATTATCATGAATTGTATGTACGCTGCTTTGAGTAAGTCTAGCATTACGGCATATGTCTAGCAATTCAGTCACCTTTCTCAAGTTGGCATATTATGTCTAATTTCTTTTAAGTACCCTCTGTCTTTCGCTGATTTTTTCACTTGAATTGCACCAGGTGATGTACATTTACATTTCTCACTCATGCTGGTAAGAAAAGCCAATGCTGTTGGGAGGAAACTAAATGAGGCACGTGATTTTATCACCAACATATTCAATCCATACATGTGATTGATGGTGTGACAGTGACACCACTTTCTGATGGCCTCCTATAAAAGATAAGTGCAGCCACAGATAGTGTGTCAAATTGCATTAAACTGACCTTTGTCCTGTAAATTCAAAAAGTGGTGTCAGTGTTCAAGACTGGTCAGAGTGATATTGGTCAAAAAGAAATTGCATAAAATGAGACCTGCCTGTATTCACAATTCACATAATTATTCTCTCAATATTAGTAAAAATCAGTAACAGGTTCTTGGGATAGTGAATGTACTTACAGGAGCATTTTACACTTTGTATGAGAAAAAAATGTTGAATTATGGATGACAAAATAGTAAAATTTTCTCCAAAAGTTACTGCTACAATTTATGTCCCAGCTTAGGAGTCACACATTGTACTTGAAAGACACCTCCTGCATGCTAGTTTTTAATAATGGTAAATATTTATTACCTTCTAGAGGGCGTGACAGGAGACCTAGCCTGGTCAGACCAAGAATGGTATAGTTTGCATTTGAGCCAGCTAGGCCTGGTCCTAAGTGAATACATTTGCATGTTGTATGTCAACTTATTCTCAGCCTACCTTATATTTCTTTACTGTGTTTGTTTTGTATCTTGTTCCATCTGTAATTTATTGCTGATTTCATTTTCCTAGCCTGAGAGTCAGAGGCGATGTTATTAGTCTTGTGTATCATGCAGCCTGCAATATTACTACTGTAGATTGGAAATGTGCTGTAATGCACTTATACTCTCTGTCATAAGGACATGTTTAGTGAAGCAACTTTGAGATAGTAGGATATTTCAGGTCTAAGACTTCTATAACCAAGATGTAACTGTACATTTATTATATAATCTTTGAATCTAACAGCATTAATAAAGTTTCAATATTCACGCAGAATATTGTCAACAAACATTACAAACATTAGTGTCTCACATCATACTTGTGAAACATCACATTTAAATTTCAACCTGGATATCACATATGGATAGACATCAATGTAACTCTTATCAGTTCATCATTCATAATGATCCTAGAGTATGATATTTATATAGAATGTGCAGTTGGAAATATATCATTAACCATTTGACACTGGAATTAAATCCCCCCCCCCCGGTCACTTTAGTAGCTCTTCGGCTATTTAAAGGGCTCACTGCACGACATATATATATGTGTCGTTCGGCGGCTAAGGGTTAAGCGAGCCAAGAATTAACTGAGTACTGCCTGGTGCATAAAATAGGTACTACAAACCAGTGTTTCGATGGCTGTCAGTAACACGGTAACGATATCTCAGAAATGTGTTGTCTTGTTTCTTTATGAGATGTGTTAAGCAGTTAACATTTTCTTTACAGGCTATGTTTGCTCTCGAACAGACATCTTGTCGAGTGGCTGTTGTAATACAGATTCTGAAACTACGAAACGATACTCATGTGAAACTTGCAAAGAAAATGGTTGTTGCAGCATATATGAGTATTGCATATCATGTTGCTTACATCCAGATAAAGTGAGTATATACAAGCATTATTGTAATTGTAGGCATCAATATTCTCTTTTGGTTTGTAACCAGTATAGATACAGCATCATTGTGGTTTGGTAGTATTAGTAAGATATTTTGCCAATGTGGACTGACGTCTGATGTTTTGAAGAGCCAGACATTTCAGAAATACATATGTGCTTGTCAATCTGTAATTTTCTCCACATTTTGTTTTTTATTTCTTGACAGTCAAGATATCAAATTGTGCTCCCAAAAAAACAATGGTGGAGTTGAATTAGAGGTTCATGTATTTTAACCATTCATTAATAAGGGAGTTGATCTAGAACAGTGGTTCTTAACCGCTATGCCACAGAATTTTGGATATTATACCACTGCAGATAAATGAACATTTATAAAATCTTGTTTAAATTAAATTTCACTTATGTATATATAGTCTGGAGCAAGTAGAGTTTTTGCAAAATAATCATCCTTCACAACTTAAATGTGTGAGTTCTCACTCTTGGTGTTCAGTGTGTTGTGATTCCTCACACCAAGGAATACTGTGCTGTTGGCAAAAGAAGTTTGAGAACCCCTGGTCTAGAAGTAAATGCAGAGGAAACAAAGTACCTGTATGTTCATATCTGACAAGAATGCAAGACAGACTTCCAATACAGAGAAAACTAAAACTGTGTTAAAAACCTGACAAAGTACAAATATTTGCAACCACAATTAACTAATGAAACTTCATTTACAAAACATTAAGAGCAGATTAAATTTTGTGAATGCTTGCTGATGTGCAGGTCAGAGACTGTCTTCCTCTCACCTATTTTAAGAATGTAATAATTCACGTACATGGGAGTAAAATCTTTCTTGTTGTATGTGGGTGTGAATTGGGTCTGTCATTCTGAGGGAAGTACTTAGGCTGCAGTGTTTAAGAACAGGGTGCTGAGAGGAATTTGTGTAAGAATATATGTAAGAAAGACAAAGTGACAGTAGCCTGGAGGAGATTATGTAACAAGCTTCATAATTTGTATGGGAGGGCCCAGTTGTTGGGCTCTTATGATTACAGTAATGAACATTTGAGTTCCAGAAATTTGGGAAATTTATTGACCAGGTGAACAACTATCAACATCTGCATAAAACCCTGTATGATGGGCTTAGTCTGGATGTGTTTCTGTGATAGATGATCACTGTACCTGAAACATGGTTTTTCCCTGTTCTACAGAAAAACTTATTACAAAGTGTGTTGGGGAAAGCATCAGAAACATTCAATGTCCTGTTCGCCTCAGTGACAGACCATTTTGAACTCTGCTTAGCAAAATGTCGCACAAGTTCACAGAGTGTACAGCATGAGAATTCGTATCGTGATCCACGAGCCAAGCATTGCTACGGAGAAACTCCTCCAGCTACTGGAGACGGATCAGTTCCCTCGTGAGGCTTATGGTTATTATTAAAAATGTGTGTATGTGGTTTGGTTTCTAAAGTATATGTGTATGCAGAGCTTAGCATACATTAATCTATTTACCCATTCTCCATGAAAAATTTGCAGATGGGGAGTGAAAAATAGCAGTACAAATAAACCATAAGAATTTGCAAGACATCTAATTTTATTCCAACATACACATTTAGGCATCACTGTGCATCTTCACTGTGAACATGTTACTATTTGTGGGATTTTTTTTTGCTACATCAGATTTGACTGTATTTCATATGCTGTCAATAGTGTTTGAATAAAGAAAGCAAGAAGGCACAGTGATGCCAAAAAAGTATGTAATATAAAATTACTGAAGTTTGGTACATGTTGATGGATTTTTTTTTTTTACTGTAGTTGTCACACACCACTGTGTGAAATAAAAGTTCCTTGCCAAACGTTGTCAGTGATGAAATTACATAGAGTATATAGATGAGGGGGGGACTGCATCTTTCATGAAGAGGTGATCCTTCACAGCTTTGCTTTCTTTTGCATGTCCTTTTACACCACCTTGTATGGGTGTCATGACAGCTTCCATCTTGTGCTTCAGTTAAAGACCTTCCTTATCTTCCTGAATTGCTCCAGTTATTTAGTACCAGCCACATGATCGAAGATACTGATTCTCATATTCTCTTCATGTTATGCAGGTTCACCTGTTTCTTAAAGTTTTCAAAGCACCCTTTACTGTCATGGAAACTGCTTTTCTCCTCATCGCCGGACTGTGCGCAGACATTGTATAACTACATGGTGTTTGTTCTCCCTCAACACAGCCCCCCTGACAACCCTTTCAGTGCCTCACCTTCCAAACCCCTCTCCCCTGCCCCACACACACACAGGATGACATTTTCTCCATCTTTTCCAGAAGGGGCTCATGAAGACTCAATCAAGAAATTTTTTCATCCTCTAATCTAGTCTTTATTTCTCTTGATCACACAAGCATTTCTTTGTTTACACCATAAGGTGCAGAAATGCAGCTATTCTCATTCTCTTGTCCAACTTATCCAATACCTTTGCTTTCTCTAAAAGAGACCATACTTTTCTTTCTATTCTGAGGCTCTTATCAGCATGTGCATTAACTTTCCCAGACAGAATTAAAATATGAGGCAACAGCCGGTTCTAAAAATTTGTGGTAAGCAGTCAATGTACATTGCAGACTGCACAGGATCTAGGTAGCTACTGAGTAAGGCACACATGCAGCTGTGGCCTGTTTAGCATTACTATGCAAGCACAACTGCAAATATATGAAGGTATTATACTGTGATACAATGGCCACAATAATTCTTCTGCAAACAGACAAAACGATAATTCAGGAATCCTTGAGCGAGGTGGGGATGCCGTAACTAACACAGTACTGATAACGACTGTAGGGAACATGGAGAACACTTATCAGATGCAGCAGTGACTGACAATGGTAGCACAACCAGGGCAATGAATACAGCATTTTCTGGAATTCTTCCTACTTTGTTGGTGCAATTTTATGTAACAGAAGTTCTGTCATGACATCTGTGTCAGTTTGTAAATTATTTTGTTATACAGTGAATTACTATTCAGGAGTAAAATCACATTTTCAGTTCAGGACCGAGAGGCCACTTTATAGCGCGTTTTTTATAGTTTGTGTATTGGTCAAAGTCACCAAGTTTTGAAGACATCTGTGTGAGAAAAGAAATGATGCTAGTGAAGACTTCAGTAAGTTGCATTTCCATTATCTGTTTCCCTAAGATCAATTTAAATACCCCCCCCCCCCCCCCCCTCCAAAACCCCACTAAAAAATTCTACCAAAAAAATAAACAAACAATAAATTTTC
>Ga0131853_10022041_pt1 | contig 11538 bp, 4 predicted proteins | sample TergutLab28metaG_FD_92764 | JGI IMG/M metagenome (GOLD analysis project Ga0131853, IMG submission 92764) | Labiotermes labralis P1 segment gut microbial communities from Petit-Saut dam, French Guiana - Lab288 P1 (version 2) (version 2) | ecosystem: Host-associated > Arthropoda: Insects >...
AGTGGCCAAATAATTTTCTTAGTAATTTCACCCGCTGCATAATCTGCAGCTCTTCGATCTATATCACTTTCTCAACGTAATTCAAAATGTGATGTAAAATTTCGCTGCTAGTCTTCAACTGTTTCTCTCCAGTATAAGTTGGTACTATGTAGAAGAAATATGCAAGAAGTTTATTACGTCTGATTCCATAAAAAGTTTAGGCCTATCGTTGTAGCATGGACGAAGTTTTACCGTAAAGTGTAAAGAGAACCAGAAGTTAAGTGTGCGACAGAGGTAGGGGTAATAAAAGTACCATGCAAAGGAGAGGGAAAATTTTAAATGCAAATCAAGGTACAGGCCTTTAAACAAGTTAGGGAGAATTTTTTACATATTTGAAGGAAAAAAGTTGGAGGGCATAGCGTAGCTTAAAGTTGAAAATCTTCAATAAGAAATTTTATATTCATGCGCGGCGAGGTCAAGTGCTGTCTGTGTACCGACAAGGATACTTGATTTCAACCGAATATTTAAAAACCTAGTCGAAAATATTAATATGCCCATATAGTGGGTGTGGAATCTTGTGAGTAGATCTTGCCTGACGAAGAGGAAGGTATAAAAAGAATAAAACATCTACATCAACTTGAAGGAAATAAATTATCTCTTGTTTACGTAATAAAGTATTTTTCTTGCTTTGTCGGTTCGCATGGTCCACAATGTCAATTAGTAAATACTCCTATAGCAGAGAAGTGAAACCATTTGTTATAAATTGGGTTGAGAAGGGCCTTATTTATACAGAAAAGAGCATAAATGAAAATTATAGTAGGAATGAGCTTACTATTTTTATTTTCATCTCCTTATTTCTTTCAAGTATATATTTTGTCTTACACATTTGCTGTCTATTGATGACTGTCATTCCGTAATGGTTATCACAGTTACCCGACTAACTGCGTGATCAGAGCATTGATAGTGAGCATGACAGTCGCTCATCTGTTTAAGCAGCTCAACGGACCATCCTATAGTGGAACTAATCACAAGACTCCTTCCTGATCCAGATGAATTCAGTCTGTACAGTCACACAATCTGAACACTACTCCTTGTCTACATCGATGCATTCAAAGCGATCTTTCCGTGTTAGGTATTCCGATAAATTTTCAAATGAACCTCTCTCTTTCATGTGTGTGTCTAGCCCATCCCAACCTACTTCATTCAGTCTCCCTAACGACGTCTTTTTGAAGAGTGCAAATTACGAAGCTCGTAATGACGCAGTGCTTCTCTATCTTGTTGTCTCTTTTTATCTGTCGGGTCCCGTCATTACCCCTCCCCAACATTTTGTTCGCAAACAACCCAAATGCATGTTAATTATTATCACAATAACACATAAGTTTAAGTTACCGGCTGTATTCTTATCTTGTGTGACGTATTTAAATCGTGGTGTTTTCTTATGTACTTCCTTTTCAAGTCTCGCTGATATCAAATCACTCATTGTATTTGAGTCACACGGAAGGTTTTGATGTTTTGCTGACCGTGCAACTCAGTATAATTTTAGTAATTAACCAACTGAATGCACTAAATCTTGTTTTATAATAAGTTTATTATATACCTCTACATGTTTCGAACACTATGTGCTCATCATCAGGAGGTAAAAATTCCATTATACAGCATCTGGTATCATCACACCTGCAGGTACAGGTGCAGGCTGAGAGCCTGTGCACCGGACGGCCACCTGCGGGTGTGATGAAACCAGATGCTGTATAATGGAATTTTGACCTCCTTATGATGAGCACATAGTGCTCGAAACATGTAGAGATATATAATAAACTTATTATAAAACAAGATTTTGTGCATCAAGTTGGTTAATTACTAAGATCACGCGGAAGAGTTGAAACATTAAAGCAGTAAATAAAGCAATGAATAACAGTTGTTTCTTCTAGTCCTGCATCAAACCCGATCCATCTTGTTACAGTTTATTAATAAAAGAATTTGTGGTATTTTTGAAGTGAAAACTGAACGTTGATGGGAATGACTTGAGTTACGAATTAGACATAACCGAGATTTTGTGACTGTTTCCACTCGTAGTGAATTGTCATAGATTTGCTGGTTCAGACGTTCCGTGAGACGCGTCTGTTTAAGCTAGAAATGCTCTGAGTCTCTATCATCAATTGTAGATTACATCCCGAACAGACAATCTACTTTGCATATCAAGTGTTGTCTTCTCCGTGCAGTTTCCCGAGTCAAGAGGCACTAATTTATCACCCGCAGCTTTCGTGAGGAAACTCCACTCCGAGCAGCATCGATTGCTTGGGGATGTTTGAATGTGTAGTGCGTTTAAATCGTAGAAGGACCCGCTACATTCTATTTTCTATAACCAACTTGGAGTTATCTGCGGAAATACTATAGCGGCCAGCGTAAATGAAGTTGCCTATACATTTTGTCTTGTCTTTACTCGTGCACTAACATCATTATATCAAATAAATACTCACGAATGCACTAATAGGTTATTAAGTCACCACTTTATTAAGATTATACGTCACTTAAACGTGTTTCAACCCTTAGGAGGTCTTCATGGAGTATATTTGATGCATTCTAGCAGCAAGTTCAACAACATGAGTCGCCAGATATAAAATTCAATGTACTGTGCAGCATATTTTGTGTATCGCAGCAGCAGTACAATTGCTACCGCGGTGCAGAATACACGATACTCCCTGCAGATGACCCCTAAAGAGTTGAAACACGTTGGAATGACGTTTAGTCTTAATAAAGTGGTCACTTTTTAATATATGAATGCATTTGTCGGTATTTGTTTGATATTGCCTCTGTGTGTTTTTTATTTCATTTTGTCTTACATAAATATATCTGTTAGTCTGTAACTTAGTAGGGTTGCCGGACAGGTTAATGTAACAGCAACTCCCGATTCTAATCTCGTCTGGTACACCTGCTATCCTGACGTATTTAGTGTTTTTCCTCAGACCCTCCAGAAAAATATATACTGCCTTGTTTAGGGCACGATCACTTCCTTTCATATCTGGTACATATAACAATTTCGTTAATCATCTTAACATTTAAAACTATAGGGTCTTAAATTTCGTTGTAATGTTAGGATAGACTTTAAATAAGTTTCTTATCACGAAGTGAAGATGGTGAAGTTGGTGTTGTTTTAGCGCGATTGATATGTTCTACACTTCAGTCATTTCCTTCTCCCTTACATTTTTTCCGTAGTTTTTTGAATGAATGATTTAATTTTGTACAGTTAGTTTTGTTACACTAAATATCCAAGTGCACTGGCGAGTTGCTGCGGTCCAAATATTTCGGATCTCAGTTTGAAGGGAACCTAGATTAAGTCTGGGTTCAGGGTATTGTAAAGCTTGTCGGAGCTTTCCTATACGTACTCTGGCAAATGCCAATGCTATCCAATCAAGGTGAAAGGTAAATTTGTCCCGTTACCGAAGAACGAGTCGTGAATACATACGGTAGAATGGAAGTGTAGCTCAGCTTCATAACCTCGGCAGTACGGTAGAGGGAGTTGAGCAGTCAGTTGTGTCATCCGCAGCAGGAACCATTTGTAGCCAATGGATGGAACGATTGTTCCGGAATTGGTCGCGAAGAGACTGTCTCTAATCTTGTCCGGAACTGATTCCAGGCACACACGCCTAAACGCTAGCATTGATAACAAGTTGGGGACAGGAAGGAAAGCTCCGCAGATAATTATTTGGTCCTACATAGTAGTTAAAGGTCAGTTCAGAGCTCATGTTTGTCTATGCATCGTGGAAAGAGCCTGGGGTGTCTAGAGGAAGAGTATGGGATATGGATGTGAGCGTATGCAGAAGAGCCACTGCTCCTTCCTGGAATTGAATGACGGTTCTCTGCCTACGCTCCAAAACACGAAGCTATATCTGAGACTGGAGAAAGTCTCCGTGAGTTTTTGCAGAATCAGTTTCACGTAAAGTAACAGCCCTAAGCTTCGACCACTTTACCACCAAGAACGAGATCCGGGTGATATATGGACGAGTTAGAGTGTCTTGAATGAACCGAAGAAATAATTCTTACGTCTTCAGGAAATAAAACCTGGTCCTCCAGCCCATAAGCAGTCTCTTTACTCTCTGAGCAGTTGCCGTGCATATCATCTAGAGAAATTATTTATGTATCCGCCAATTAAGTTCGTGTCCCCTTCACCCCCTAAGAAGAGCAGGGGAGATACATTGCAAAAACATAGATTAGTTTTTGCCGTATGTCGTCACAACTACAGTAAACCTTGACTTTTAAAGCTCTTACAGAGAATGCCTGAGTGTGATCGGGTGTAGAATAGAGACTTTAACTGAATGACAATGGCAAGTATTTCTCAAGTGGGCGCTTACCTAATTAGCACGGAGTTGATCAATGTTCTCCACTGTAACAGAAGCTCTAGGAGAGACTATTGCGAGTTGGGGCAGCTCGTTCTCTCTTAGAGAGAAAGCACAACGGTCTTTTAAAATGGGAAGAGGGTGGGGATGAGGGTAAAGGGTTGTAGGCAATTAAATGTGAACAGAAAGTAACACAATTAGTCTGCAGAGTTCAAGATTCCAGCTGAAATGGGAGTTCATTCTGCCAGAAGCCAGACAGTGGAATGCAGTGGTTCGTATTGTGTCTGAAGTGTCCATTTCCTCTCGTTTGTTATTTACGTGCGCTCAGATTTATGTTTCTGTTTCAGAATGCAATAAGAGCATTGTACACAGAGAATAGGAGAAGCCGGCAGTAAGGTTTTAAAAATAATTAGAAGAAGATCTTGCAGTTGAATAAGTTCCAACAAAGTAATTACAGAATCAGGTAACTAATCAATGAAAAGCTAATTGCACGGGGCGCGTAAATATTTGGATATAGTTTGACGATCATCCGGCCAAGAAATTGTCCTCTTGAATGGAACCCCATGGTTCAATGTCGTACCGACAAAGCCCGATACTGTACCCTAGCCTGAGCCAGGCCTACCCAGTTCAAACTCTCTTTTTTGCTAGATTTATTTTAATAATATCGTCTCATCTTCTATATCTGTTAAACGGCTTTCATTTTCCTTGTTTTTCGACAATTCTATATGCATTTTTTAATATTGCTATGCGTTATGTTGGTGCGAGGGGGCTTCTTCTGGGTTAGAACAGCCGGGTCGTGAAGCTGACGACCAACCCATATCTAGTGCTGAGGTCAGAAATGTGTGCAGCTGTACCTTTACTCTACCGCAAGCCTTCATACTGTGCACAGGGAAAATTTTACCTTTACCTTGCCGTGCGTGTTATATGGTTAGCCCCTTTTGTTCTTGTTGGTTTGATCGGCGTAATAATGTTCGGAGAAGTACTCATTATGGAAATCCTCATATAACCTGCTTCAGCCTGCTGTTAGTTGGGTTTCAATTTCTAGACTGCCTTCTCCTCTACGAAAGTTTTCTTAGACACGCTCAGGCTTTCATCGCGTTGAATGGCCACTTTTATAACCACATAAAGTTATAAATTTTATGTTCGAGTTCAGATATGCGCAGGCTGGAAAGAGGGTCTGAACCGAGTTTTAGCAGACGTATTCCAAACTGCACATGTTTCGTTGTGGGTGTTCACATTATTAGTAACATCGATAACCTCTCTTACGTTTTTTGCAGCGAAACCACTTACCTAAAAAAAAGAACATTTTTATGGAATTAGGCATTACGAATCTCTGAATGTTGGAGTGCTGCGATGTGGGCTTGTGAAATTAAGCCATTCAAGTCTGTCAGTATTTGTAATGACCTTTACGTTTCAATTATTTTTTTTATAGATTTAAGGTATTAGCCAATCACCATGATCTTAAGTCTCTCGAGTTACTGCTACCTTCTGATAGACCGCTGGCACAGAGGACTCGTGTTTTGTAAAACACTGCTTGTACATCAGACCATTTTGTCCTAACATGGTGCATAAAATTTTGTAAGGCTAATGCGGCTAGAACCGGATGTATGTGGTGCTTTGGCAAACTGCCACCCGCCTGTCGAAACTTTCTCGGCCTAGGTTTATTGATCTGCAAATCATATTGCTCATATTCAAGCCTACCGTCCGACCCCATGAATATCTCCATCCTCGGTAATGAATATTGGCGTCGGTGTGAAATTATTTATGTGTCTCCAGCGAGAATATATTACACCAATGCAATTTTTAGCTAGATCGCGTAAGCAATTATAAACAAACCCATACACCCAAGTAGTAAATTTTCCGAAGGATTGATCACAGATACTACAAGAAACTTCGACACTAACAGACACATGAACATAGCCTTATTTGAGGGTGTCTGTCCTCTTAGTTCTATCCAGCGGCTGACGGAGTTTTTACTGTACCTATAACGTAATATTGAAGCGCGTTCGTGCAACCATTGTTGCAGTGGGAAAGCAACAAGTATTACATATTCTGATTTGTATGTGTAGCCTTATGTATCTAGCGTGCAATGCACATGCTACTGTAGACATCAGTGGCCAACCGGCTGTAAAATATTTGTTTCACATTATTTAGTAAAATGTCGGACATATTAGCCAGTATTGGCCCTCATAGGATTCATTTGGAAGAGAATACAATCAAAGGATATGTTTGTGGAATTTTTTTTGTTTTTCTTTTGCATTGTTTAGGTTGAAAGAGTGTCTAATTTTGCGCTTTAATCGTTAACCCTCATCCTGCTAACATGGCGAATACGGTGAGCTTCTAACGATGCCAGCAAATGGCAGATGGGATTTAAATCGGCGTGTAAATGGTTAAACCGGATATTTATATAGGAGGAAGGAAGACAGAACATTCTCAACAGAAGGATAACAAAAATTTCCCGAATTAAATCATAGTATTCTAAGGCACTGGGCCATTTTTATTGGTAGATAAGTAATCATGTTTTGGAGAAGCGTATTAGTTCCTCCTTGAAGGCAGTTCTTGAACTGCCCCAAGGAATAGAGCAACAGCCTCTTTCGATACCTTAGTACCTCTATACTATTTTAAATGCGTCACATCTCAGAAGACTGGAATCTTCACCAGCACCGCTGCGAGTATCTCAAATATGTCTTTACCAGAATTTTATATCCACAGCATCTTCTTGAACGTAATTTTGATATGCTGCTGCCATGTCAAAATATTTCGAGCATTATTTCTCATTTGATTAAGTTTCGTTACGTAATTTTCTTTGGTAATGGGAACTTCGTCTTGGAAATAATTTGTGCTTAGACCCTTTTTGCGCAATGAATCGCGCGACTGCCCTCATCACAGATTACGGGCGCACGTAGCTGCACACTTTCTTAGCGTCATCTACTGCGTTGAAACTTCAACTACTTGGTGAATGTGAATTGGACGTAGTTGTTCTTTTTATCCATAGATAGCATCTATCTGCAGTCTCAATGAAAGTTGACAGTATAACGCACGGATGGGAGAGAATATTTTATGCATAGAGTTGGACGTAAGGCCTGTTACACATATAGTGACTTCTGTTCATCTACCGGAAATTATCTGCTCTCCTTTACCTCGTTACGTTCTTGAATACAGAAAATTTGCCTAATAGTAAGGCTTAATGAAGGAAATGTTTCCTTTTTCTGCATAGTACTTACTTGTTTTGTGTCAGTACTTCAGTCAGATACAATTGTATTAAGTCTTTTGTACCCCTGTTTTGTTCTCAGAATTATGGAGGAATTTTTCAAACAAGGCAGTACGAAAGTGCAAGACTGTACCACTCAACACAAATATTTCCGTCCTATACTGTCTTACGATACGGTACGAATTTTTGCCGATATATACAATGATCTCTCGGCATAAGCTTAACTGTTTCGCGAGTTTTCGCTTATACGAAACGTACAAGTGAAACTTGTTTCACTTTGCGAGCCAATTTTCGCATATACTTAGATTCTTTCTTTTGCAAACCGATCGTTGCACCCGCCTCCTTTTCTCGGTTGCCATCGGTTTCCGGATCTTCTCGAATGTGCAGTTCGTCATTATATCTGTGAGCGGTCTGCGCAGAAACAACAGCATTGCAACTTCTCCTATTCTTCCGTAGTTTTTCTGTGACGTTTGCTGTTCTTGGTGATAATTATTGTGCATCGACTAGACCTTGCGTATCATATTTATAATAAGGGATGCACATAATTTTATGTCACTTCCATTGAAAATTTAATTGATGCAACTATTGTTTATGGGTAGCCTAATAACTGAGAATGTTGTATCACAGTAGTAATTATTTTAAATGTTATTTTTTCAGTCTTAGTTAAGGTTCTTTCTTACATTAAAGCAAATTTCGTATATTGAAAGAGCAAAATTTCCCTTTGAAAACGTTAAATTTATAATGTGGGAAAATATGGGAAATTAATTTACTTTTTACACGATTTCGTGTAATTATCAGGTTCGAAAAAATAATTAAGCTCGTAAACCGAGGAGTTACTGTAATGTGTGTTCAGACATGCAATAATGGTTTCAAAGATTCACTGATTATGTAAAGAAAGATATAGGCGAAGAATACAAAAAAATTTCATTGTGATAATTTCCAAATTTTCAGTCTTCACCAAAGAAACGTTGGAATGAGTAACAGAAAACAGAACGAAAGAACCTGTTTGAGGGAAAACAGAAAGGCAAATATAATGATATTTAGAGACAGTATAGAGAATGAAAGAAAACGATAAAGCGAGAGAAGGAAAGAAAGAATAAAAAGGTAAGAAAGTAAGGAAGGAAGGAGGAGAGAAAGAAAGAGCTAGCGTTGAAAACGGACATTGTAATTAGAAGACAAAGAAAGGAAAAAGGAGAAAAATATAAATTGAAATTGTGATACTAAAAGATTTATAGACAACTTAAAGGAAAGTACGTAAATGGAGGATTAGAAAGATTACGGAAAAAATACGGAGAACACGTCAAGGCGAGAATGGAGCAAAGCATAAATATTTACAGAAAATTTGAACTAGAAATCTTATACTTAGACGTACCCATTTGTTATTCTCCTATTTTAACACAACTGAAGTCGACGCAACCGTTAACTTCCAAATGTAGCGTTAATCCTTTCAAGGTTAGAGATAAAACGGTTTTTTTCCTCTGTTGTTCACTCACACAAGAACCAGTAAACTAGTATCCTGCACGCTCAGATTTCTAATAAAGGAAAAACTTCGCAGGTCTCCTTACTGGAAGCTTATATTGTACCACTTTTCTCTTTTATTCGTTGGAAATAACCTTAGAATCACCAGGATCACCATTCGACTTTAGTATGTAGTCCCATCGAGTATTCCAAAATCGTGTCTTTCCGAACATCTCTATCTTTTAATGAGGATCATTAAGTGACATAACCCCCTCCCACCATGAACTCCACCCCCCAACCATCATTCTTCCCATGCCATACCTCAGTTCCAACCAGTTTGTACCGAACCGTCTACATATTATCTACTCACTGGTAAGTATCTAATCAATTACCGTTTCACCTTTCACAGCATTTTATTTATCTATGAAGTATTATCATACTCTCATACACAAATCACTTTATTACATGATTACAACCTACCACATCACTGCATCAACCATCACTCCGCACAGACTAAACGATTTTAAATCCCCAGACTTTAATCTTTACTCATTTTTAACCTATATTTATATCACTTAAATAATTTCAACTGAAATTATAATAATTTTCAATTGTTATGGAACGACAGGAACATAGCTAACCACATGTGTACCTTTTGTTCTTGTATTAATAACATCACCCTGAAGATGGCCACATTAGCGGCCGAAATACATTGGTGAGAATTTAGTGAATAAAATATATCATGAAATATTACTCTGTATGCTCTGTTTTTACACGAAGTCGAGGTAGCAGAATATTTATTTTCGCGCCATATAACCGCCGCTGCTATTACATGTAGTACAGTCCACGTGGCGCTGTTTCTAAATATTACGTTTTCGTTGTCTCTTTATCGTCACAATGTTACTTTGCACCTTTCAGCCTCTAGAATATTTGGGTTTAAAGCTATTTCGTGGTTGCTGTATGCCCTAGGTTAACACAGAACGTATATGGGTAATTTCGTCTTTGAATTTGCAGCTGATGAGAAATGAAATCTCTTCGAACTTAAGCGTACTTGTGTTCTAAGATACTGCCATCTTCAGATTTCATTAACTTTTAAACTTCTTCTTGTTTTCGTTTTCTGTGGGATAATGTTGAAATTTCTGAAATATTTAGAGTTCTGTGTATTCAGTATAAGTACTTAATGTTATATTTTATTTCACGGGAAGTCGGATTGACACAGCTCAATGACAAGGCTGTGGGCTGGATAACAAACGTGTTTGGATTCTTTTATGCTCAGTGGTCCGTGCATCGCGTAATATGTGCCAATAATTACCCAACAAGATGCAACAATATACAGTTTATTTATATATGCAAACTGCTCTACATGTTTCGGATGTTATCTCCACCCACCATCAGGCGCTCATATCACTGTATCTACAGTATCTGGCACTATTGAGACCGTTACTGCCACCTGTCGTGAACGTTGCACGTAGCAGTAACGGTCTCAGTAATGCCAGATACTGTAGACACAGTGATATGAGCTCCTGAAGGTGGGTGGAGATACCGCCCAAAACATGTAGAGCAGATATAAATAAACTGTATATTGTTGGTTAATTATTGACACAAACGTGTTTGGGTTCCTGTAGTAGCATAGACGTTTCTCTTCTCCAGGTATCCAGTTACACACTATGACCCGTTACGGTAGTTGTCCGGTGATTAAATATTTCAGATCATGAATCAGATCTCTGATCGCCTGTTAATACCGAGATTAAGAAAATGAAGGGTTACAGTTATACCTCGCAGCAGCCATACCCATTCATGGCCTTCTTAAATAAGCGCAGGATTCAATTTACCCATCACGTGAATACCTAGACACTACAGATATAATTTCCACAGTTTCAGCAAACAATTACATATGTGTCATTCTAAACTCCTACTTATTTCGGGCCTGTCCATCATCAGGGAGTACATCAATTAGCGTAATATCCCAGAAGTGTGTAGACCTCGAGTACATTAGTTGACATATAAAACATTTATTAACAGTATTTTGATCTGATCCTGATGATGGACGAGTTAGGTCCGAAACACGTAGGAGTTTAATATTTTTAAAAATATTATTGTGAAGAAAGCCATAATTTTATGTATTTGTTTTTGAAATTATGGAAATTTGACTATATTGCACGGAGTGGACAAAATAAAAAATGCAAATGTATTCCGTACGTGCAGTAAATTAAATATAGACATCAAGGGGATCGCCGCGGGCACGATGAGACACCAACATTACTTCATCTTTCGAAACAGAAATGAAGAATCCGGGGAAGAACGACACCTTTACTGGGCGTCTGACAGAAGATCCAGATTAAAGGTTTTCGTTGTTCTGGAAAATATTTGGAGGAAGAGGTGGAAGTGGCAAGAGGATTAGGAAAATTCCATAATTATGAGCTTTCAAATTATTAATTTTCTCCAGTCATTACTTTTAGCATTCTAATGATATCACAGAATATGAACTGGGCGCGTTACGTAGTGTGCGTGAAAGAAATAAGAATGGCATTTCAAACTTCACTCGAAAATCCTGAA